>Ga0325414_1007235_pt1 | contig 11780 bp, 4 predicted proteins | sample PopdelMetagenome_8_FD_206183 | JGI IMG/M metagenome (GOLD analysis project Ga0325414, IMG submission 206183) | Populus deltoides microbial communities from Bellville, Georgia, United States - Leaf-PdKOR-R3 | ecosystem: Host-associated > Plants > Phyllosphere > Phylloplane/Leaf | place: USA... | reverse complement strand
TTGGTTTAGGAGGCAACTCATTTTCATCAATGTCGTGTTTTCTAGTACATAATTACCATGCCCTGTTCTTATAATCTGTTTTACTATTTGCTCTTCCAATCCTACTAGGTTATTTATAAGGTATTTTTTTTTATAACTCGGAATGTTCAGGTTAACTTATGCGCAACATAATTAATTTTCAGGTCCACTGAATATCTTGTAAAGCCAGCAAACATGTAAGAAATCACAGAGTAACAAGTATGCATAAAAAATACCGAACTCAGATGCATGAAAAAAAAAAAAAAAAAACAAGTCTCTTTTACTGTTAGGACACAAACTCAATTGCTATTTACAACGTTTTTCTTGTTTCTGAACGTTGTTTCGGGGAGCCTCCAATGTTACTCACCTAGGTAAGCGCAAATCCAACTTCATGTTACCGATTGAATTTTTTAATCATATATGCTGTTAATGATATTGATTTTGTTTTCCCATATTGATTTAACGTGTTAGAAAATTCCTCCGTATCAAATAAGATGGAATTAACAAAAGTAATTACTTCCCAATATCGATGTGTATATGTGAACAACAGGTGTGATTGGATGCCAGTTTGGTGATTAAACTTGACAAGGATAGGTGATAAATTTGCTTCACATGAAAAATTGGGTAGTCTGGAGGAGAGGTACTTGAATTTAATTTGAATTACGCTTCACCAACTCCAGGTCTCCAACTATCCCGAGTTTAGAAACAACAAGCCTGATAACTTATAACATCCATATAAACTCAATATTTAGATAAACTTGAGTGCGTTCGATTATTACCTTATATTTTGTTATTTTAAAAAAAAATCCACAGTAAAAAAACAAAAATAATAATCCATCAATTATTATTCTAGACATCACAGAATAATTGGAACAGTGGCTGCCAAAATAGAAGTATGGCTGCATTCTAATTATTATGTACCAACTTTCCAACACAGGAAACTTGATCATCCACTAAGAGGGCCCTCGTTTGCTTACAGAGCTTATCATAACCAATCAAAAAACCTTACATTATTGTAAGGTTTATAATTGTTTTGTAAAATCTTTTTAATTAATACATAGTTTTGCTATATAAATTTTATTAGAGATATATAAAGTTATATTTGAAGTTTCTTAATTTCAAGTGTTGGATTGAAATAATTATATTATATATTCCTGGAGCTTTTATTGTCTAACAATTCGTGAATTTAAATCTTATTATTATTATTATTATTTTGTCATTTAAGGGATCTAATTAATATAAAAACATTTAAGAGAGCCTATATAAATATGAGTTTAGCGAATTGTTAGATTCATTATCTTCAAACTCAATCAAATACCAAGTTTATAATTTTTTTTTTACTATGAAGATTCTTAGAATTCATGATTACTTTGACGAGTGAGATATATTTTACTATGATAAATCAAAGATATTTTACTCACTTTTTATTATTTTCTCTTCAAAAAAAGAGATAAGCTTGATGGGCAGTAAAAAGGGGATCAGGATATCACTCAAACATGTTCTTTTTTTTACCACTCCTTATGGTATACCTATTCTTAATATATTTCTCTAAAAAAATAATTGTATTTTCTCTGAACTCATGTTCATTTAAAAATTAGAAAGTCTTCAAATTTATAAAATAAAATTTTTTGTAGGTATTATATATTATCCACTAATCATCTTAATTAAAATAAATTTAAATTATTAGAATAAATTAACTTATTATCCAAGATATAACTTAAATCTATTGGATAAGTTCGAACTTCATCAATAATGGATTGGAAAAAATTAGCAACAAATAATTTTTTTTTATGTCCGGTAGAACAATGGACACAAAATCATGTCCTTGGCCCATCATATTATCCGGTACTTTATTCTCCCAATTATCATGATTCATGTCATTATCTTCCTTTGCCAAGTGGATTTTTGAAGAAGGATAGCTTAAAAAATTTCCTTGAAGGGATTGGAGGCCTGCCAGCCTCCTCTTAATTTCATTCTTGGTCATAACTTGTATAACTCAACATGTTGGTAGCTCGAAAAATAAAAGAATTAACACGGAAGCTTAACTAGTATGAGGAGTATAGCTTAATTGGTTAGATATTGAGTTTGTTTTCTAGAGATCACTAATTCGAATGCCACAAACCTCAAAGTCACTAAAGATTTATATAGTTATTAATTTCAGGGTCTTAGACGATTAATCGATGTGCGTGTAAGTTGATCCGGATACTCACGATTACCAAAAACAAAAAAGAATCAACACGATAAATAGTAAAAAATAAAAAAACAAATAACAAAGAGACGAGAGTGAAAGATGAGCTTGTTGAATTTTAAAAATCAATCAATTGAGTTACATGATAACTCAATTGGGATGGAAAAAATCAGTCCAAGATAGTTCGATGAGATTGAGAGATTCAGCATGGTTAGGAAGCTCAAACTTTTTTTTTTGTCGTCAGGTATAATTTCTGCTTAATCATGTGTGATAAACAAAAGTGATTAGAAATTGTTAGAAGCAGTATTTTATTATCTTAAAAGGAATTGAAATGTTATTGATACTAATCAAACACCTAACCCCTTTTACAAGAATGAAAGCTAAGACCTCAAATAAATCTCAATCAAACAAAGTATATACTATTACCAGTTAATTAGCTTGCGCTTCGCAATGGATCAAATTAATTTTTTAAAATTAAAAAAATATTATTATAAGTGTGAAATTTTTTTTGATTGTATTCTAAATAACTCAATTTTGAAACCTCGCAACTTAATTTTTTACCTAACTTAAGTTTTCAACTAAACCGCATAGGGGATAACCCGAATTAAATCAATTAATTTTATAGGTCCAAATACAATCTTAATAATTGTTAAAAACACGATTTAACTTTTTAAAAAACTTCAAGAGAATAATTTTTTAAAAAAATATTGAGGCAGTGATAGATTGGAACAATCTTAGTCCCCTAGCGACCCATGTAATGTACTTTATTGAATTTAATAACTTTTTTTATAATATTTTTTAATTATACGATAAAAATATATTGTCACAAAATTAAGCATTAACCTAAAAATAAACACTCATTTGAGACAATGATAATACTATAAAAAAACAAAAATAAATCATGCAATTTATTTTTTAACCAACCAAATATTAGAGGATAAAATTGATGAAAAAAATTAAAAACAATTAAAGGACAAAAAAAAAGAGCATATCCGATAGTAGGTAAACTCGTCAAATCTATGAATTGAGTAACCCGAGCTAGTACACCAAACTTATGAACCGAGTTATGGACTCCGGTGGGATTGCAATTTGGTTTTTTCAAAAATATTTTTTATTTTACTATATAATAACAAAAATAGATTATCACAAAATCGAACATTAACCCCATGTTAAGATGTTAAAAAATAATTTAAAAAAGAAATTTTTTTTGACTTGTCAGGCTCACGAATCAGGTCAACCAGCTAAACATATGAACATATCTATAAACTTTATAAAGTTTAATAACATGAATTTTATTTGAAACTATTTTTTTTACTATATGAAAAAAATAAAAGAAAAAAAGAGAGTCAAGATTGATATAAAAAAAGAAGAGAAAAGACACCTCACTAAACCCGTAAATCGAGTTTTTCTTAAATAAAAATAAAATTAAAAAAATTAAGAGACAAATATCGCAATACAGGTCATTTATTTGGTTGTGTTAAATGAATTTATTTATTAAATTCAATTTGAAATAAAAATCAACACACAAATAAGATTTATTGAATAAAATAAAAAGATAAAACATAGCATGCAAGGATGACCATAAAAAATATTATAAGAAATAAATATTTTTTATTTATAGAAATAAATTGAATATATATATATATATAAATAAAAGATTAAAAAATACAAATGAATTATACTAATCTCTTTAAAATTAAACATATCCAATATAATTAAAACATAATCACTATCTAAAAAAAATAAGCAAAAAAAATTAATCTCAAGAACTAAAAAAAAAACTTAAAAATTATTTAAAAAAAATATAAAAATAGTTTTAAATTAAAAAAAAAAAAAGAACAAGCCAAGCGCCTAGCCTATTATATATAATTATGTTCTGATAATTGTTTTAGATTTCTTCAACTAATTTGCAAAAGTGACCACAGGAGAACGTGATTTCTGTACCATCTCAATTCCATTTAACCATTTGTTGAAGTTGACAACCTCAAACAGATAGGCATCTGTGACTGCAAAACAAAGCTGTGATTCACTTGAATGTGGAGGTAACTAGCTATTCACGGATGTCAATAAAGCAATACGATGATAAATATAACAAGATTTATATTTTCATATAATAAAACTTATTATTTGATCAATCAATTACAAGTCTCCCTTGCTTTAATTAGCGAATGAAACTATGTTTCCAGCCAAAACTCTGGCTGCAGAAAAAAAAAATAACAGATTCAGTCAGATGGGTGTAACTGGGCCATATGAACTTCGCCTTTTCGTGGAATATTTCATTTTTTTTTAAAAGTTATTACATGATATTATCAACCTTTTTCAAGAACAAGTCTCACTTGGTTGGCCCAATGAAACTAACTTTCCCGCCAAAATTCTGGTTATAGGCTCTTTCTTTGACAGCGCCCGCCATTTAGAATTGGTCACCTGTCACCGTTTCCCAACCTCAACATCATCCATAAGTAAAACTTAATCAATTATAGTTGATTTTTAAGATTCTTATTTATTCTCTTTTCTCGATAACTCATAATCATCGTCAGTCTGTATCTGAGCTTGAACGTGATAAAATTTTAGAAGCTGAATAAAGTTGATACTTCATGATTCCGAGGCCATTTTGGTTTAGTCTTGAAGCATAATAGACATGTAAATATAGCTTCCTGTATATATGGTAGACAACAGAGCAATTTTTTGGAGTCACTTCTGAGTCTGATCAACAATTGCATTGAAAAGCCGCCGAGTCCTACAGAGATCACCGCTGTCCTCCCTGGTCCCAAACAAGCAAAGAAGGATCGAGACACCATCAATTCAGTAGAAGCTGTCAATTTAAAATTGGGGGTGGTTGCTTTTTTTTTTTTTACAAAAAGAAAATTCATTTTCAACCAAAAAGATAGAAAAAAAATACTTAATTAAAACTCTTCTCATCATATAAAATTATTTGGAACAAAAATCTACTATTTTTGTGGCTAGAATAGTTGTAACGAAAACTTTCTCTTTATAGTTTGGAATCCGGCGATCCCCTCTCTTTTCTCTCATCCAAAAAGAACTGAAAATACAGTTTGGTATCAAAATTAATTCTTTTAAAATTAGAGGGGCCGGTCACCTTATACCTGAAAAGATAAGGGACTTAAATGTATTTTTCAAACAAAATTGAAAACACCACCTTATTTACCAATGTTTATCATTTAAGTCTTTTAATTTTCAATTCAATCATATCTTAAAAAAAAAAGCGATGGGGTTCTAATTTGAGCTAAAAAGGGTTTAATTATGCAAAATAAAAGTTTGAATATCAAATTGAAAATTAAAAAAAATCATTGCTCAAATCCACAATAATATATAAGATAGTGAACAATGATTTATTGAATAGTGAAAAGCCAGTACATTTTAACTTTATAGTTGATACTTAATTTCTTCCAAATAAACATTTGCATAGTGTTGGCAATTCACCGGGCTATAATATGCATAGACAAAATATATATAAAAATAAAAAATAAATGGAAGTTATTGAATAATGATGAGTTTCAAAATCTAAGATGCTTAGAAATAAGATTAATATGTTGGATAACTGATTAATCTCTTAGTTCAAATAATATGATATATTTTTCATGTCTGAGGTGTTTGATGACTTGATATAGAAAGCACATGTGGTACCTGGTAAGTCAATATGATTGATAGTTGATACATGCAAAATGTTTTTTTTTTATGGATGTGAGGACTTTTCGATATTTAATTCAATAAATTTATAAAAAGAGAAAGTGTAATGATATTTTAGAAAGATAGATTCTGAAAATATATACAATGAAAATGTTAAGAATAAAGAGATTTTGAACTTTGAGTTTAAATGAGTCATTGTATATTTATAGTCCATTAGTTTTTTTTTTTAATTTTTGAAGAGGAAGAGCTAGAGTGTAATTTTATTTTTGGAGAGGAAGGGCTAAAATGTAATTTTATTTTTGTGATATTTTAAGTTGTATTTTATTTAAAATAATATGTATTGAATTATTATATATTACTTAAAAAAAAACCGTGCACGTTCCAGAAAAAATCCCAAAAAAATACAGGGCTCCGAGTCTCTGACATTAAAGATAAAAAAATAGATATAGACCGTTGTCTAGAGCCGATCACATTGGTCGGGTATGGTAGTCTTTTATGGACAAATTATTGCTATTGATGGACAAGGTCCGGTCTCCTTTATAAGAAAATTATTGCTATTGATGGACAAAGAAGGAAATATCATGATTAAGAAAGATTGGACAGCCATGTTGTTTCATATGCACATGGAGTTTCAATTATATGCATTCGATGAACGCGTGGCTATGTTTTCTTTTTAAATCAGATGTCGTATTTCCTTTATTATATTTCTTTTTTTTTTATTTTGGATTATTTCTTCGATGTTGATGTGATATCGTATCATTCATAAAGAGAAAAGATTGTCAAAAAAATAATGTTGTCTCCCAACTTGGCCACCCAGGAGATTTTTTATTGGCAAGCTTCCTAGAGAAACTTTTTCACTTGAATTACCGATGAATTATTGAAATAGGTGTACTGGCAAAAAAAAGTCAAAGTTATTTAATCATTGAGTTAATTTATGACTCACTAGATTAACTTTTATTAAAATAATATTATTTAATTTTTTTTAAAAGAATTCCTTAATATTATATCAATTGATTTCTACCGAGTCACGAACTTTTTTAAAAAATATATTTTAAGTGGTATTTGGTTTGCTATTTTGGGTTCGGCCGTGAGGCCCCAATGGTTGAAAGGGAGGGGGTTTAATCAGGCTGCATGCATTTGCTGCTAAATAAACGCAGATGCACTGCTCAGGCTTCACAGGCACATTGCAGCGGAAAGAAAACAAAGGCTGATAATGCATAATCCCACATCAGTTCATTAGAAATTACAGTTGCATGGATGTTATAATTATCTAAGATTTGATTAGCAGCCTAATAGGTCATTAATAAAACGATCAATCATTAAATTTGCTGGGAAAAACATTCAAAACTTAATTGAATATAAGATATTTCACATATTTTATTTGTCAAAAAATCAATTTAATCTAAAAATTTAAGCCAATATTTCAAAATATGATTTAGATAGTTTTTTAATATAGTATTAGAATATCAATAACCAAATGGTCACAAGTTCGAATCTCATCATTTTTATTTATTTGATAAAAATTAAATATAAAATAATACAAGTCTGTAAGTTTCAAACTCAAAAGTCTTTTACTTGAATAAATATGCTACAGAATAATATAAATTATATCTTAAAACCTCATCTAATAATTTAATCTATCGAGTTAAGATAATTCTTTAATATTATTTAATATATTACGTAATTGTCACAATCAAGATAAACTTGTAACAAAGCTAATTACACACGCCAGGCCCCTTGACATATCAACATTTATTTCTACAAACCATGGAGGGCTTGGCTAATTAATTAAAAGAAAGATATTACACGACAACAATTCATATAACACATGAAACACGATTATTAAAAAACTAATCTCAACTTTATATTTTAAATTATTAGGTAAAATTTTAAGATATAATTTATATTATTTTTTAACAAAATTTTTTAAATAAAAACCCTTTGATTATAAATGTTTTTATATTAATTAGCTCCATTAAATGACAATGATTTTAAATTAGAAAATAATAAAATTTAAATTCATGAATTGTTAGATCAATAAAAGTTCTAAAACTATATCATATAATTATTTCAATCCAACAGCTTAAATTAAGAAACTTCAAAAATAAATTTATATACCTCTACTAAAATTTATATAAAAAAACTATGTATTAATTAAAATATTTTACAAAACAATTATAAACCTTACAATAATGCAAGGGTTTTTTATTGGTTATGATAAGCTCTGTAAGCAAACGAGGGCCCTCTAAGTGGATCATAAAGTTTCCTGTGTTGGAAAATTGGTGTATAATAATTAGAATGCAGCCATACTTTTATTTTGGCAGCCACTGTTCCAATTATTCTGTGACGTCTAGAATAATAATTGATATATATTCTTAGCATGTTTTTTTTAAATATAATTGTATTTTCTCTTAAATAATACTTATTTAAATATCAGAAAAATTTTAAATTTAAAAGCAAAGATTTTTTTGCGGATATCAAGTATTATTTATTATACACTTGACTAAAAAAAAATAATGTTCAATATCCCAACTTGCCCCCAGCACCAGCAGATAAGTTCAAACGTCATCAATAATGGACTGGGAAAAATTAGCAACAAATAATCATTTTTTTGCCGGTAGAACAATGGACACAAAATCATGTCCTTGGCCCATCATATTATCCTGTACTTTATTATCCCAATTATCATGTCATTATCTTCCTCTGCCAAGTGGATTTTGGAGTGCATCGATCGAGGTAGAAAGCGTAACAAGTGATGTTACGATATGGATGAATAATTAGAAAAACTTCACCCTGAAACAGATTTGTTTTTGCTGAATTCCGAGACTATGTTTTAAAGAGTTCAATCTTAAAAACAAGTTTTTTTTTTCAAACAAAATACAATTCAATATTTAAGTTAGTATTTTAATTTAATTGATTAAGTGATAAACATATAAATAATTTCAAGAGACGTGTCATGATGATAAAAAGCTTGAGATCTACGTAGCAAGTTTCGAGTTTAAGCCAGAACTTGTATATTTTGTAAAAATCTGGAACAAGTAGGTTTTACTTATTTATCTATATTTAAAACTTATGCTTTATAGAGAATAGAGTTTTCTCAAACTCAAAAAAATAAAAATTAAATAATAGTGACTGCGATACAAAGCTGTGATTCTCTTGAATATGAAGGTAACTAGCTATTGATGGATGTTAATAAAGTAATAGGATGACAAATATAACAAAATTTATATTTTCATATAATAAAACTTATTATTTGATCAATCAATTAAAAGTCTCACTTGCTTTAATTAGCGAATGAAACTATGTTTCCAGCCAAAACTCTGGCCGCAGGAAAAAAAAAATAACAGATTCAGTCAGTTGAGTCTAACTGGGCCACATGAACTTCCTTTTTGTGGAATATTTCAATTTTTTTTTTGAAAGTTATTACATGATATTATTAACCTCTTTCAAGAACAAGTCTCACTTGGTTGCCCCAATGAAACTAACTTTCCCGCCAAAATAAAAAAATAAAACTCTAACTATTCCAAACTCTTATAAAATGTATATATCTTAACTCGAACTCGAGATCTGCTGTGTAGATCTCAAACTCTTTATTATCATGTTACGCCTCCTGAAAACACCCGCCATTAAGTTGATACTTCATGATTAGGAGGCCATTTTGGTTTAGTCTTGAAGCATAAACATGTAAATATTGCTTACTGTATGAAAACTTCAACTCTCAAATAATATTCTGATATACATTACGATACTGACAATTGCTCCTGCATATACATGTTAGACAGCAGAGCAATTATGCAAGATGGATGTTAAGAGTCAGATTGGAGGCGTCACTTCTGAGTCTGATCAACAATTGCATTCAAAAGCCGACGAGTCCTACAGAGATCACCGCTGTCCCCCCTGATCCCAAACAAGCAAAGATTTTTTAGTCTTATTAAATTTGCATAAGTCAAATTAGTACGTGGAACCTGATCTCCTTCACGGGGTTCATCTCATCTATCTAGACAAGAAAATTATTGTTATTAATGGACAAAGAAGGAAAGATCATGATCAAGAAAGATAGGACAGCCATGATGTTCATATGCACATGAAGTTTCAACTATATGCACTCGATGAACGCGTGGCCATGTTTTCTTCTTAAATCCCATGTCTTCTTATGTCGTCTTTTCTTTATTTTACTTCTTTTTTTGGATTATTTGTTCGATGTTGATGTGATATCGGATCATTCATAAAGAGAAAGGGAGGAAAAGGTAAAGCCGTTCATGTAATTTCCACAAGTCTCCATCTAAAGATCTTAAGAAATTAAATAATTCAAAATGATTAAAAAAGAATTATCAAGAAAGTAATGTTGTCTCCCAACTTGGCCACCATGAGATTTTTTACTGGCAAGCTTCTAGAGAAACTTTTTCACTTGAATTAACAATTAATTTGAACTATTTCATGTAATCTCTCTTTGCTCTTGGTGGCGCCTAATCAGAACTGTTAACCGGTAAAAACTCTCTTAATTCCAAATTTGTTGACACCTAATTACTTGAATTAATGACGGCAGTTAATAGCTTTCCTCAACGAGGTTCTCTTTCGCGTTACTTCCAAGCCAGAATTGCTTTATTGCCTTGATTTTGAAGTATATAAGATCAATTAATGGCATGTGTAGACCATACTAATCACATTTGGATAGAAAAAGAAAGCTGGTGTATATACATTACATGTATAAAATAGTATTAATTGTAATAATATTTCTTTAGCTTTTGGTTATTTTTTTTTATCCATAATGTTTGGTTTATTAGAGATTAAGTTTTGTGATTTGTCGCGGTTTGTTTTTTGTGTGGATATTTTAATCTTATGACTCGTACCTAGACTTAGCGGTTAACCTGGTTGATTAAGGTTTTTTTAATTTTATTATTCAATAATATATTGATTAGGAATTAAATTTCATAATTTGTTTCAGTTTACTTTCTATTAGATTATTTAAGTCATATGACTTAGATCATGAGTTTTGTTGGTTAACTTAATTGAGTTGACTCGGGTCATTTTATTTTGTTCTATTTTTAAATTGATTTTTTTAATTTGTTTTGTATAAACTTATCTCATTCTTATGACTTCAATTGAGGGTTTGATAATGTAACCTGAATTGACTTAGATTAATTTTTTATTTTGTTTTCTATGAGATTATCCTGGTCCAATGATCAAAATCATGAGTTTGATGGGTTAATTATAATTCATTTAATTTTTTTTTGTGTTTTTTAATTGATTTATTTTTAATTTTATTATTTAATACTATATTAATTAAAAATTAAATTTTATAATTTATTTTTTTATAAAATTATCATGACTATAATTATAATTGAATGATTTAGACATTAACTTGTTTATTTGGACCTGATTCGCATGATCCATCTCCTCTGATATGATCATGATTAAATTTGAAAGATTTAGAATTTGGTAACTCCGTGTTCAAAAAAATTTAATTTGTTTTTGTTAAAATTTAATATAATTTTTATGTTTTGAATTATTTTGATATATTAATATTAAAAATAATTTTTAAAAAATAAAAAAATTATTAATATTTAATTTAATATAAAAAAATTATTTAAAAAATAACTACCGGAATAATGAGAAACATACTCTTCCATTAACTTGTTTGTTTTGAGTCTTTTGATACCACATGATTCGCATGATCCGTCTCTCTGATATGACGTATCCCACAAATGAATTATTTATCATTTAGACATTAACTTGTTTGTTTTGCCTAGCGGAAAGGTAATCATTTCTTTGAGAAATATGACTCGTTTTCTTCTGTTTTTTTTTTTTATCTGGGCGATAAATATGACCATTTCACGTTATATAGAACGTGACCATATATTCTGCGATCTAATAATTTCGGAAGAGTTACTTCAGTCGAAACAGCGAAAGAGATGGGCGCAGAATT
>Ga0325414_1007234_pt1 | contig 11780 bp, 5 predicted proteins | sample PopdelMetagenome_8_FD_206183 | JGI IMG/M metagenome (GOLD analysis project Ga0325414, IMG submission 206183) | Populus deltoides microbial communities from Bellville, Georgia, United States - Leaf-PdKOR-R3 | ecosystem: Host-associated > Plants > Phyllosphere > Phylloplane/Leaf | place: USA... | reverse complement strand
GATAGTTTAGGAAAAAACTAACCAAGCTATGGTGTTTATTTTTCTGGAGTTGCTTGTATATCCAAGAGGTTCATTGCCTGGTTCAGTGACAAAAGGATTGGTGAGAATAAAACTTGAAAGCAGCCAATTGCAGGATAAGACTCTCCCTTATTTCTCCCTCCGAATGAACATCTTGTTAATTGCTTGTCATCCTATTATTATCACCCTGTTTGGGGTTAAAATTTATTTATTTTTACTTTAAATTATATATATTTTTAATGTTTTGTGTTAATTTTAAAAAATAAAAAATAATATTTTAATAAATTTCTAAAAAAACCAATTAAAAAACTAACTTCTACTGTAATTGTAATTCTAAATACTTGTTACGCGAATTGGATGTCAGAAATGAAAGGTGTCAGGTTTGGGACCATATGACTTTCAAGACTTCACATGGTCTCCGCGCAGCTGTACGAAAATTGGTAACCCCCATGTTTACCTTCTTTTCTTTCTTTCTTTCTCTTTTTTATTTTTTATTTTTTTGTCTCTTCTCATCCAGTGCACTGACATGACCCTGACTTATCAACAACGAAGTACTGTACAAATCTGTGCCAACCTCTTTCTATCTGTACTCTGCAGGAAGAGCCTATATCTAGGGCATTTCAGGTGCTCAAATCCTGGATTTGTGATTAATTGCTCTCTGTCTTGATAATTCTGGAATTTGGAAATTGATTTCACTACCTGTGTATCTTGATTATTCAGCTTTAGTTTGAAACTTAATGACGACAGTTTGGTTTTGGGGATAAATGTTAGCATCTATCTCTTCCTTTGTGCCTTGCCTCGAGGGCTTCTATTTATGTAAAAAATAATTTATTATTAATAAAGATATTTTGTTTAATATTTATTTTTGTATGATTAATAAATTTAGAATAAAGATAAATTTATTAGAAAAAAAATATGTTGCAAATAAAATTATAAAGTTGCTCTTATCATAAAGATTTGTATTACATCTAATCAAAGTTGCTCTTATTATAAAGATTTGTATTACATCTAATCAAAGGTATGCTTTGGTTACCATCTCAGAAAAGAAGAGACGAGGATAATAGTGATAGAAGGGATAAATTTAAAATTATTATTTTCCCGACATTTATATAAATGTTTTGAAAAACCCTGCTTTTTATCACTTATTAAAATCTCATGTTCGTTAATTGTCCATGTATTCACGTAAACATAATTTAGAACTAAATTGATCTCATTCTTATTTCGTAGATAATGGGATAAGCATGAAATTCTTAGTCAAATAGTTGGTATGCTATCGATTATCATTAAAAAAAAAAAAAATTGGTCTGATAAACTAATTACCAGGCATCAACCTAATGAATATAGCAACCTTTTCTACCGTTACACCGTTTTACATGTACAAGCTGTGAATTCGTGCCCAGAGACAGCAAAAGTAAGAAGATTCGTGGGAGTTATATATGCTTCTGTTTGTTTGGTGGTTGTTTGTTTGTTTTTTACTGGCAGGGAACGGGTTCAGTTGTCCTTAACAGGAAATTTGGATTCATTACATAGCAGGGAAGCACAATTACCATATCATAAGTAGAACATGATTGCTGGTTAATCTCATGGATGGTGCTTGCATCTAGCTTTTAAAGAATACAACTGTGGTTCCTGGTAAGCCTCTATTGCTTCCCTTAATTACCCATGCTGGGACGAAGTTGTCTCATATATGATGCTGCTGGTTACAGTGACAGAACGAAACTAATTTCTCTTTTTTTTATTGAAAGAAGTGATGATTTGTGTTAGCATAAACGCCATCATTGTCTTTATTTAGATAATGATAGCACACGTTGCTATCATTTGTCCTCTTGGCTTAAGTTTAGAAAGATCATCCATGCCCAAACCGACAAAAAAAAAAAACCTACTTCTCAGTCTCCACATGGATTTGAATAATAAATGATAAAGAGTAATCCTCCTTTCATCACCTGAGTGAGAAATATAAGGATGTTATATATTGTAGATTATTATTCGTTCATTTCTTGGTGTTTGAGGGGTTTTAAGACATTTGACGCAGAAGTCTTGGACAACATAACGTCCATTTTGTTGAACAGGCCAGCAAGTCTTCTAGACTCCATAGCTTTCTGCAGAGATATTAACTGAAATTACAGAAAACAAATTGCCAAATTCGAAAGAAAAGAGAGGAGCAATTAAGATCTGAAAAGCGGTCATGGATGACATATGTGGACCTTCAGAAGGACAACAAATGGATATAATGTGAAAATCTTAAAAGTTTTGATTTTTTTTTCTAAAATTAGCATAGTAACCTAAAAATTTTGGCCGAATTAATAGCACCATTTGAAAAAAGTTTTGGTAAATTAACATATTTTTACCTTATTGCGCTTCTGAAATGTAACATTTACTAAATATCGTTTTTTCTAAATGCGGCAAGATAACTGCCGGGTTTCAGAAGCACGATAACTTAACAAATCGCGTTTCAAAAGTGTAACATGTCGAGAAATTTAAATCTCGTCCCATATCAAAGAACATAGACAAACACAACTTCTCTCTCTAAAAACCAATGTCCACAACCCTCCTCTCTCTAAAAAAACCCACCAATAATTGGTTTTTTTGCCTTTAAAACACCAAAAACTTGAACCCATCTTAATCTCCAAGCATCCTATGATATATATGTTTTCCTCTTTAAGATCAGTTGCTTTCGCCAACCCAACACTTTCTAGTGCTACATGCAAGTTAAACATACTAGATTTCTATTAAATATATGGGTTTTATATTTAATTTGTGTTTGATTTAATTGAAATAAAATTATTGTTTAGGGTTTAGATTGAATTTACGGTTTTTTAAATTAATAATAAATTAGCTATGAAAATGAAGTTCATCTTATCAATCTTGCATTTAACCTTTCTATGAAAATGGTAAGGATATTATATCTTGATTTGAAATTTCTTAGAGAGATTATTGAAAAGAATATGTGTTTACAATCATTTATACATAACATTTGCAACACACATTTCTTTCGGTTTATTGCTTGACTAATGCATTTTTTTTATTGCAAGGTCATTGTAAAATAAAAGCTAAGAAGAAACCTAGAACTCCAGTTTCAAGTTCTTCTAACAAGAAGAAACATGGTACCTCATCCCTTAAAGAGAATCAAGTCCAACCCTCTAAGACTCAAAGGATAAAAGAAAAGGGCAAAGTGGATGGTTCATCTAAATCAGCAGCACAGTCTAAAAACTAACCACTTCACTTTTCTCAATGTTGAGATGACTTACAGAAACAACTTCTCTAAGAAGAATTAATGTACTGGTTGAAAGTGAAGTTTTGGTAAGTGATCTTTCTGACTCCATATTTGCTTTTATAGAAGACATCTTTAAGGAAAAAAAAATGGGATAAACTAAATAAAGAAGCACCTACTCCACATGTTGAACTAGTTAGGGAGTTTTATACCAATCATGAGTCTTTCAATCTTGATGACCACTCCATTACTTTCATTGTTAGAGGTCAAACTCTTGAGTTCTCTTTTATTGTCGTTATAAAGTTATATGAGCTACCTGAAATTATAGATCCTGGCTTTCCCTATAAAAGAATAAGAGCCCTTTTCAAGACTTAGATGGGTGATCTATTTTTTTAGCTCTACAAGACCAAAATGGTCTGCCAAAGCATATGGATTACATATGAACACTACGTTACATTTTCACATGTTGTTAGCAAAAAATGTGCTAACAAACTTCTGGTCTATTACAAGACATATTGAGTTGACAATTAAGAAAGCTCAATTCATGTATGCTATGCTACTAATGTTCTTATCGACCTAGCCACTCATTTTATCGATGTCATACAAAAAGCTACAATTGAGAAGAAAATGAGTCTACCTTTAAGAGGGTTGATAACTAGGATAGGAATCATGATGAAAATATCCTTGCATGACAGTGAGCTACCAATCAAGATGTATGGAAAGATCACAGTTGTAACTGTTATCAAATCTGAAGCCGTGGTTAGTAAAAAGAGGTTAAATCTTCAACAATCTACCTCCTCTCAGTTCAAAACTCCTCAAACAACCCTCTACTGTATCTTATAATAGAATAATTACTAGTACTAGCAAACAAGTTTGATAGCTTTACTGGTAGATGAGAAAAAATGATTGATACATTTGATAAGTTGCTAACATATATGCAATAAGATATTATATAGGTTAATGACAGATTTGTTCAACTCAGCTTATATGTTAAACAAGTGCATCAATCTATTATTGGTGAATATAAGGAATAAGATTGGTGAGAAAACAAATGGGAGACAGGATACAAGATGCATGCAAGGGAGATTAAGCAAGCTAGGCAACCAGCCAAGTCAGCAGCTCGCCTCGTTAGATTTTTTTTTTGTTCTAGAATTTTACTTATTTTTAATTAGTAATGAATATCACATATTTAATATTCTGGTCTATAATAACTAGGATATTTTTTAAGCATAGAAACCTTTATGTTGAATACTTGATACACTTTAAACTTGATGCATACAGTTGAATAACAATATTTAATGTATAATAGTTTTTGAACATATTATAAACTGTTAAGATGCAACATATTGCATGAATTATTCTTTTAGGATGTTATGAATTGTTTGCATGAAACATGCTAGGAATTGTTAGGATGTTGATGCATAAATATTGTTAATTATTCTCATGCTACATAACATTGTTTCAATTGTACTTGCAAGTATATTTTAATAAAGTATCTATTTATGATTGAACTATATGAACTACTTGCATACTAATTCATACTTATTATGTTTTTTCAAAAATCAACCAAATTAGGAGATTGTAAATGTCAAAATACTTGGCTTTGATTAGTGAAGGATTATTTGCGTTGCTAAAAGATGAATTTGTTTAGAGTGATAGTTTATCTAAATTAGATAATGAATTAGTCTAGTTTATCTTATAGGATATAAAATGATTGTTTTTGTAATTATCTAGTTTGTTTGGAGTTTGGATGAATAGGAAGTTCATATAGATTTTATATATATAAAAAAGAAGAAGATAAATACAAGTTATCCGAAGATAAATATTAGTGAAATATTTTTTGTGAAACATGAATAGCAGTCTGTTAAGAACATAACGGGTTAGGAAGCTTGAAGATAACGTTCTTGTCCTTATCACATGAAAATGTGTGTGTGTGTGTGTGTGAAAGGACAATCTAAAACATTAAATGCAGCGAGAGCAACACTGGGTAGAGCAACATTTGCAGCGAAGCAAGAGTGTCCTACAAGCTAAGTAGTTACACAGAGTTTCACTGCATATACTCTTGACAAACGAGTGAAGTGTGAAGAAAATTCTCTAGGAGAATTGTTTGTAAAAGAGTTAGAGAGCCTGCAAACTTTTAAAGAGAGCTTTTGTGTTAACTGTTACCAACTGGATGTTTCAATTAGGATGACAATAATTTGAAGATCATTAGGTATTTTTGCAAGCTGCTGCTGCAGAAGACAAAATAAAGTGCTTGTCTTCACAAGTAAGGTAATATAGTTACAAAGAATTTATGGTAAGAAATACTCCTTTTTGTAATCTTCTAAACTAATGAAAGTTATTTATCATGGGTTTAGTTCACTCAGATGGTTTTTTTTTTTATATCTTTTGACTAAGTTCTTTAAAAGGTTTTCTCGTTGTAACCAAATAACTTGTTTATTTAAATTTCTCATACTTATATTTATTTGGTTACTGATTAATGCTTGCAAAGTATTAATAGATTGCTTCTTAACATAAATGGAACAGAAACGAGATTGTAATCTTCCTTCAGGTTCCTTCTAACAGAAAGATCAGGCACACCTTTTTTTTCTCTCAGCATCTTATAACTGATATTGAGTTGGTTAATGATGTGGTGTTTGGATGCAAGACCTCAAGTGGTAATCTTTTCATTTGCAATAATAAATAAATAAATAAATAAAATTGTTTTAAACACACTCTGTGGAAGCTAACTCTTTTGTAGAGTACTCCCTAAACAAACAAGGTGGTAAGAGGGAGACATAATTCTAAAAATAGATATACAATATGATGTTAATTATATTATCCATATGCTTAAGCTTTAGATATCTACAATATGTTTTTTTAATGTTATGTTCATATTACATTTTTATTTATGACCATTCAATATGTTGTTGTAGTGTGACCTGATCCTTGTAACAAAAAGTAGTATTTATCCTTTGTATACTATGTTACAGGTTTTACTTATATCTTTGGTATTGTGGAGCAAAGTGTTTTTCAAAATTGTTATTCGCTTAAAAATGTATTAAAATATTTTTTTTAGATTTTTTTTTATTTTTGACATCAATATATCAAAATCAACAAAAGATTCTAAAAGAAAACATCAATTTGATTTTTCTCAAGACAAATACATTTTTAAAAAGCACATAAAAACGGAAGCTACTGCACTTTCAAACGACTTGTGTTGTTTTGGTGGCCACTTGCAATTTGTTGCTTTTATTTTACCAGTGCAATGACACCATCATGGTTCTGGTGCTGATTTGGTGGCCACGGTTGTTAATGAGAAGATTTAGACAAAAACTAGTTATTTGATTCACGCTTTGCCGTGAGTTGAGTATTTTTTTTTTCTTTCTTAAAAAAAAGTGTATATGTAGATTTTTACAACGTGTTTTTGTATATAAAAAAATTTGAAGAGGAATTCAAAAAGTTCATGCATACATCTAATTAAATAAATCGAGAACTTTTTATGCAACAAAAAATTTATCAAGCCCGATCTCTACCAAGCCAAAGTTAATGAGTCAAACCTGTGACCCGGATCATGGACTTAATTGAGTTCAACAATTATATATATATAATTTTTTTTTATCTAAGATACACAACTATTAAATCAAGAGTCTAAAAATATCAAAGTGATTGGAAAAAAAATCAAACTGAAATAAATTACGTTGTTTAATTAATAATCAACCAAATATTAAGTGATGAAATTGAAAAAAAAAACAAGAAAAAAAATGTAATTGTAACGTATAAAAACAAAAAAAACAAAAGCAAAAAAGACCTCATCTCTCGGGCTAGGAATGCCCAGATTTCCCAACCCTTATTTTTTTATATAATTTTCTTAAAGTAATGCATCATCTGTACTGCCTAGATTCTGGTGACCTCTAGTCGCTAGAAAATCAGGCTAGTCTGTTTCAAATCAAGAGAGACCCATTTTAAACTATATTTCAACCCAAAAAAAATTACCTTGAACACCTTCTAAAACATATCAATAACTTCTAGCAACCTAAAAATTAGCTTGAAATCCCATAATCAACTTGAAATAAAAATTATTTTCGGATTCGTATCTAAAATTTCAGGCAAGTTTATGGAGGGAAAATACCGTATATAAACTTTTTCTGTTGAAAGGAACTCATTAACATCAAAACCACCTGTTTTGTGACCAAATTCGATATCAACCGAGACTTTTTCTCTCTATCTTTGGAATCCAGCGATTTTCTCTCTCCTCTCTCAAACCAGGGACCAACAAATAAGAAAAATGAAGTTTATCACCAAAATTGAATTTTATAAATTTTTAGGGACTGAAAGTTTATAAATTGAAAGGTTGGAGGCCCAAAATGTACGTTTAGCCCCAAGTTTAAAAAAACCTTCTTTTTTTTTCTGTTTTTTTCATCTTTGTCCTCTATCTTCAAATCTTGTCATTCCTAAATAAATATGCTTTAATTAGTTAACTGGTCCTAGAATTATTTAATAAAAAAAGAAGAGGGACTAAAAAAACAAATTATTATGATAAGCTACAATGAATTGTTCCTTTTAAACATGGCGTGGAGAACAATATTTTCCCGATGGCTCTTTGAGTATTTCTTAATATTTTGGCGTGAAATTAAACCAGTGCATATGCATATGGAGTTGGAGACTTTATTATTTAGAAATCTTTACAAGAATAGAGAAGAAACAATAACTATCAATTGATTAACATTCAAACGAGATATTTACATGGTTTTCACGTAGCCTCTCGGATTTCTTTCTTTACCTCTTTCATTTGTTGAACGTTGTTATTCAGCCTGCAACGAAGTGAACTTGATTTAGGTTTAATTAAACATGTCGAAGTTTAAGTTAATCTTCCCTATGGATTTCAAGTTGGTAATAGAAAGATCATTTAACAGAATAATTTGAAAACAGTTGATTGTAATCACGGTTTCTATACTGGGTGCATGATTTGTTTTTTTTCGTTCTTTCTTTTTAATGATGAAGTGTTTTTGCCCACTCCTTACAGTTATGGAATATGCTTGATGGAGTCATGGTGTTGTGCTTGTCCCTTTCGAAACACACAAGGTACGTAGAGTTTCTAAAATGAAAGCAGGGATTAGAAATAATAGAGCAGTAGAGAATGTGGAGCAGAAACTTAAACACAGACAGTCACAAGGACGACCCTTCCGTGCGAATTGATCAAGATCAGCAAGGGCAAAACAGCAAGTAGGCCCCAAAGTTCTTCAGCAAGAAACTGCGTTGCTTTTTAACCCTTTTACCAGAAACAACAACACTGTTGTTATTGTAGCTAGCTAAGCATTCACTGCAAGGTAGCAAACATCCAGATTTTCTATAAATCCTTACTGGTTGGGGGCTTGGCTTGTGGGTTTTTATTCCGTAACTTCCAGGTTATCATAACCTCAATTAAATTTAACTGAATTACAGGCACTAGGTTTATTTTTCCATAACAGAAGAGTGAAGCCACCGAATGACTTGAAATCATTGTAAATCACCCTAATTTCTGACCCCAGCCATTTATTTTGAACTTCGGCACAGAATTTGATTGCAGTTGCTTTAACAACAAATATGTTGCCATCAAATGGGTAAAATGGTAGTTTTGATATTCACTTGCACACGACCCACCTACCTCTGCACAAGCCGCCTCATAACTCAGTTTCTCTCAGCCTCGGAGACTCTCACCTAGCTAGAGAGAGAGTGGTTTTTTTGTCTTGAAAGTCATAGACAAGGAGCTAAATGAAGAAAAGAGAGGGGACGGTAGAAGATTGAGACTTTGAGGGTTTAAATTAATGTGCACACAGCACACCCCAACCCCAGTTAAATAGAAATTCGCATCCTCTTCTTCTCTTTTTCAGTTCACTGACTGAGTTTTTCATAGGTGAGAGTTTTTTATTTTGTTTATTCTTAACTTACAAACTGTTTGTGATATGCCATAAAAGCCCGCCTAACTCCAACATGTCTCCTAAGGACACTCCTACCTCTCAGAAAGCAGAAACTCCACATCAACAAAAACCAATCAAAGCAAAATAATAATAATATTCAAGAAAGATCAAATCTTTCCAATCTCCTTTTTCCTTTTCGTTTCTTTTGTTTATCATTTATAACCCCCCTCCTCTTGATCATAACTTCTTTCTTTCTTTCTTTGTGTCTTTTACAGGTAAGGTAGAGTTAGCTAGATTGATTAAGCTTTCGATATTATCTTGAAACAAAAATGTTGGAGTACGAATGGGGAAACCCATCAGCAATGATGCTATCAGAAGGCGATGAACAAGCTGCGAGCAACCAAGAAGTACAGCACCTAAATCGTCAAGCCAGCATTTTCGATCACTACACCACGCACTCTTTCAACGACAACAACCTCATCCCTCAACAAACCTCTTCGACCTTAATGTTTCAGAACCAACCCACTGCCACCAACTCAGCACATCATAGTTTCAACTCTCTTTTCGACCCTCGCGCTTACACCGGTTCGGGTGCCTCCTCTTATTCCGCCAACGATCCCTCCCTCCTTTCCCTTGACTCAATCCCAACAATCACATCAGTTGCAACTGCAACCCCTTATTTCCTTATACCAAAAGGCGAGGAAATTTCTCGGCCTTCTGATTTGATCACTTCAAGGATAGGACTGAATTTAGGGGGAAGAACTTATTTTTCTTCGGCTGAGGATGATTTTGTGAAGCGGCTATACCGCCGGTCTAGACCACTTGATCCCGGTTCTTCGTCAAATGCTTTAAGATGTCAAGCTGAAGGATGCAATGCTGATCTTACCCATGCTAAACACTACCATAGACGCCATAAAGTCTGTGAGTTTCACTCTAAAGCTTCTACTGTCATCGCAGCCGGGTTGACCCAGCGATTCTGCCAGCAGTGTAGCAGGTTCTTTTGAAATTACATTATTGCCCTCCCCGCTAACTTTTCTCCATTTCACACCACGTTTTGTAGATGCTGACAGTAATGAACTGACGATGAGGATGACGGCCCTGTGATGAAAATTACGGGAATACCCTTGTTATTATTTCATTTTTAAGTGTTTATGATGTGGCCGATGATTGGTTGGCAATGCATGGGGTAATCCCGAGGGCATTTGAGTCCATTTAGCATACCATTTTGTTTTTTTTCTGTTTCCTTGTTATAATAATGGCAGCATTACATATTTTGAATGAGTCTAATTTAATTAATAAAATGCAGTTTAGTATATTGAAATTACAAAGACAACCTCCATATACATTCTTATTTTCAATTGTCCCGTCCAGTCCTTTTCTGTCTTTGACATCCCGACATGGTCACAGAAAGACTCACCTGACGATAATACCCCTGGACTTATGTTTTGCTGCCAATGATTGCTTGTGCCGTACATTTGGAAATCCCGAGGGCATTTGTGTCCGTATGTTCTTATGGAGACAACATGAGTTTCTTTTACGTACTACTGTGCTCGTTTTCTCTTTTTATATATATATATATATATAGACAATATATAACTAATTAACAATACTAAGTAAGGTTTTGATTAATTAATTGTGATTAGTTACATTAAGATCTTGTACAGGTTTCATATTCTCTCGGAATTTGATAATGGAAAGCGTAGTTGCAGAAAGAGATTGGCTGATCACAATCGTCGCAGGCGAAAATCACACCAAGTTAATCAAGAAAATCAGAGATCACAGCTAGAAAATGCTGCTAATCCCTCATCTGACATTCTCACAAGTAAGCTCCATTTGCAATGTTCACACACACGCACAGAGATATATATATCTAACAATTTCTTCTTTGCAAGTAATGTCACATTGAATCATCTATTAGATATTTTTATGATTCGTTTATGTTTTTGTAAGATCAATAATTATGTATATGTATGTATATAGCCTCATAATCACAATCAACTTCGTGATTCTCTCTTTTTTTTTTAACTTTATGGGGGTGTGGGGGTAATTATAGGGTCTCCACTTGACTCTGGTGCTCACTCTACTTCATCGGCGACTGCCGGAGCGATATCGCCACCTCGAATGTCTTTGGATTATTTCAAGCAAAGAGCATATCAAGCTACGGCTCCCTCTTTCACATCATCAAGCTCACCTTTTATCTCGAGAGGGTAAAAAGGGTCAAATGAAATGAAGAAGGATTTAGTCGATTAACTAAGCAGTAACATATATAGTGTTACTCTCAAGTGTTATATACTTACTTTTCCTTCTTAACTTACCCTCTCTTTATTGATTATTGTTCATTTAATGCTCACTCTTAGATTGCGTTAGTAAAATCAAATGTAGTATATATCTGCTCTCTGCTAATGTTTTTTCTCTCCTCAAACGATAAAATAACTATTTATGTAGAATACCTTCCATATGTTTTTCTGTATTTACTAGAAGGAATCATTGCCGGGAGGACTTTTCGAATAGAAGTATAGATCTGTTTCTTTCAGAAATGGTTAGGTAGGCACGGGGATGCACGATTAGCTAGTATCATTCTGGGCATTCCATTATTATCCCTTTGTCGGATCCTGACCTTGGGAAAGGCAGGAATTAAACATGCAAAACAAGATGCGTTGCAATAGAAATTT
>Ga0325414_1007233_pt1 | contig 11782 bp, 5 predicted proteins | sample PopdelMetagenome_8_FD_206183 | JGI IMG/M metagenome (GOLD analysis project Ga0325414, IMG submission 206183) | Populus deltoides microbial communities from Bellville, Georgia, United States - Leaf-PdKOR-R3 | ecosystem: Host-associated > Plants > Phyllosphere > Phylloplane/Leaf | place: USA... | reverse complement strand
AATCTCATGGAATATCTTCGTCCACTTAGATGCATGCACGTAGCAACACGTAGTGTACTTATGATGAACAAGAGCAGTGAAAGATGTCTTTCAAAGCTGTAAAGATTAATTTTTAAAATATTTTTTTTATATTTATAAATATATATTTTTTATTTTTTAAAATTCATTTTTTACATCAATTAAAAAATATTTAAAACTTAATTTAAAATCAGGTTTTTTTCGTGCTCAATCTAGTACGAGATTCTTTAATTTAGCTTAATTTTATTTTTGACCGGATTATTTTTTCAAAAACCATGTTATTTTGATTATTTTAAAAAAAAAATTAAAACATTTATTTTATTAAAAAAATAACTTTAAAACAACATTAAATTTTTTCAATAAAATAAAATAAAATATTAAGTTAACAAACATATTAAGAAAAATTACATTAGCAGTATTCAGTAAATATTTTTTATTTGAAAATATATTAAAAAAATATTTATTTATTTAAAAAAATATTTTTAACATAATTATTATATTAAAATAATTTTAAAATATTAAAAATATATATTAATTTAAAATAAAAAAAATAAATTTTTTAAAATATTTTTAAAACATAATAACAAATAATAACTAATTTTAAAGTCCATTTGACTGCATAATGCTCCTGCGAGGATTGTCGGTTCCTCCCTCCATTTGGCGGAGGATCACACATTTCAAACGTATTTTTTGTACGATTTCCGTGTGGGGTCCTTACATGTGTTGGCCCAGAGGTGTTCGATGGTCTAAAGTCGTTTGGGGCGGTACTACTGGTGTCTGGCATGGGTCAGGGTGTTTTGACTTCTGACATCTGTCATAAAGGTCATCTGGGTCTGTAATTTTTTTGTATTGTTTTTAAATTTTCAAAAAAATATTTAAAAATTTATTTTTTAAATAATTTTTTAATTTTAATATATTAATATCAAAATAAAAATATTATTTTAATATATTATGCGCATAAAAATACTTCGTAATTGATGTTAACTTTACTCTTAACAAAGCACCATAGAAGACCAGGAATTGCTATTTTATAAATTATAATTAGTCTTTAAAATCAAAATAAATAAACTCCAAGAATAAATAAGTATATGCATGTATAATGTATTGTCTTTGAAGGTATAAAATGGGGGAAAAGAAATGTTGCTTGCTTTAGAATTCCCTTAATCATCAATTAATACACTTTACTTGAGCTTTTAGTAACGAAACAAAGCACATGCATCTCCTAGTCCTGGTAATTTTAAGATAAATTATTTAATAGGTAATCTAGTGGTAAGAATTTGAAGTTAAAAAGTTTGTTTTTTCTGTAATTTTAAATTCGAGTCTTGTACCTGTTAATATGATGGTCACTAGAAGTTTACATGGTCGTTAACTTCAAGACCCGTGAGATTAATAGAGATACATGCAAGTTGGCCCGAAACTCACATTAATAAAAAAAAAATTAAGGTAACATATATGTTGACTGTCAATTGTTTTTTTTTTTTTTTGGCAAAACCCCCCACATTTATTTTCCTTAATTGAACCAAGAAAATTATAAACTTACTCTTAAAAATAAGTTGTTTTTTTATTGATAAATGTTGGCATACGTTTGATTTCCCACTTTTTGTTTCTTAAATTCTCAAAGAAAACAGACACACAAAAGAGTTGAAAATATCTCCCAATAGAGAGCATTGTGCTTGACAAATTTTAATTAATTAAAGATGGTCAATAGTCCCTAATCAAAGGTTTGCTAATTATTGATCAAGCGGTTTAACATTGTCTCGAGAGTCATTAATCCATCATTAATTAGTTGTCGTCGACTGAAGCACATTAATGTAGATGAAAAAAATATTCTTGTAACATCAATGACTTTAGATAATCTACCTTAAGGGTTAAGATAATTAAATTTTTATTATTATACAAGATTATTAATTTCTCAAGAATGTAACTCGAATAATTACATATATATTTTGATAAAGAAATACATTTAAATTGGACTGTAGATTATATTCAGGGAGAGTGTTACATAGCTACAAACAAAATTAAACCCAGCTTGTAAAATCTATTTTCTAAATAAATCAACTTGTAAAAAAGAAAAAGAAAAAACATTATTAGGTCAACTGCATGTGAAGTTGCTTTGAAATTTAGCGAGATGAACTTGTCTTATAATCCGTTTTAGCTTATACACATATCTATTAATTACAATTAACTCATAAGTACAGATCACACGCAAGAGATTATTTTCATAAATTATTATCTTATTTTTCTTTTTTCAAAAAATAAATCACCAATTGCATAATACCTTGGTATTCTCAAAAATGCAAATTCTAGGATGATTTTGTTTAGAAGTGTGGTCGTGGTTATTTTTTAAAGTTTTTCGCTCATAAATATATTAAAATAATATATATTTTTATTTTTTAAAATTATTTTTTACATTAGCGGATCAAAATGATTTAAAAATACCAAAAAAATATTAATTTAAAATAAAGAAAAAATAATTAATTTTTTAAAAAAATACTTTTAAAACACAAAAATAAATAGGGTTTTCTCACATCATCATCGTTAACACTTTATATATATATATATATAATGAAAATATACAAGTCTAACTTTCGTAAGGCATGAAAAGTCAAGATCTAATCAATCTTATAGTACCGGTCAAATTAGGCATAGGTTGGGTTCAATTCGCTTTGTAAGCATTCTTTCTTTCTATCAGGTATGTGCGTAAATCATAAATATCAAAATTTAAAATCGTATAAATATTTTCAAGAACTTTCAGACAAAGGAATAGATGGATGGGGGGAAATGAAAAGCCAGAGAGACATGCAGGCACCGACAGGGAAAAGCACCGCCGCTTTTGATGAGGAGTGAATGCCGGAGGAGGAGGAGGAGGAGGAGAGTTGGATAATGTGTGGCACTAGAAAGATGAACTGCGTTGCATGTGTATGGAAACTCGGGGTTTTTCTTTTTGTTGCTTTCATCATTAGCAAAGTTTAATTTACGCGTTTGATGGTGCTTATTTACTTTTATCTATCTCCCTTTCCTTGAGATGATTTTCATATTTCATGTCTACTTTAGAACAAGAGAAATTCCATTTTCAGGTGAAGGAAAACTAAACCGAGTTAATCTCTGAAAAACATAAGAGAGGTTCTCCATTTAACAGAATAGAATACCCTTTCCGAGTGGTTTTTTTTTATTATTAACATGGATATCCGAGCCAGTATATCTTAACTAATCTCACGGACCCTGAAGTTAACGACTATATAAGCCTCCAGTGGCCTGAGGTTTGTAGAACTCAATCAGGTAATCTTTAGAAAACAAATCTAGAATTTGACTAGTTGAGTTACACCTCTTATAATTTATTTTTTATGAATGTTTTAAGAGCTTAAGTAATACACACCATTTCATGATTTTATATCTATATATTGATAAGAAAATATAATGTTATTGGAAAATAGTAAATTATCAATATTTATGTATACATGTAAATAGAAAATAAGTATGTTCGGGTTGATATAAAAACTTATGTTAATATAATATGCTAATCATTGATTATAATTTATCGTTATAAATGTTTTAATCTACATGTATATGCTAGAAAATACATTATATTGAATAAAAAGTTATATTATATAAATTTTATTATAAAATTAGAATACCGTGGAAAAAATTGTTGTTTTCAATGTGTACCGAACATGAGAAAATGTTGAATGGTATTATTTTTAGAAAAGTCAATAACTATAAAAAGTACTATTTTTTTATTTATGAAATGGTCAAATATAGTAAATAATTTCTATTTCATTTTTCATTATATAAATATACAATCAAACACATCAAAAAGTTTTCCATTTTTATAAGAATGATTTTCCATGGAATTCACTTTACAACAATCAAACAGACAGGATCTTTATATCTATCCTATTAAATTCTCATTACATTTATTTATTTTACTTTCACATTATGAGAATTCATTGTAATTAAGAGCATAACAACGAGAAGTTTGAATAATTATCTTGCCTAATGCATAGAATTGAGTCGGGAGTGACCACTTGCATGGGGAAAAAAAGCCGAACAGTGTTGTTCTATCATTAACATGACTTGAAGGTTTTTTTTTATAACATTTTTTAGAAGCAGAAACTGAAATATTTTTTTAATTAAAAAAATATTTTCCAGTCAAATTAAAATTTAACTTGATTTCTAGAAAAGTATTTTTTTTATTTTAGATAGAAAATACATTTTAAAAGTTGTGAAAAATTTAGAAATGTTATGTTATTTGCTGATTATATCAGATTTTATCTTTAAATTTTTTATTGCTATATATTTTGTTTTGAATATTTTTTTTTCAATTTCATTCCTTAGGATTTGATTTAATTTAATATATATCAACTTTGATCTTTATTTTTATGATTGTTATTTGCTTTTCTCTTATCATTTTTTTAATTGAAATTTTTAATCTATTAAATTTGATCCTTATTCTTTTGATTATTATTTATTTTATTTGAAATAATTTATAAAATTATAAATTTTTTTAATTTTATCATTTTCAATTTTTTTATCTGTTAGATTTGATCTCTATTACTTTGATTGTTATTTATTTTATTTGAGATAATTTATAAAATTAGATTTTTTTAATTTTATTTTCATTCAGCTTTTTAATTTGTAAGATTTGTTCCTTATTATTTAAATAAACTTGAAAAAAAATATTAAGAATTTATTTTAAGCTTATTTTTTATGACATAATCAAACACTAGAAAGTATTTTTCAATTTATTTTCTATGATACTACCAAATAAAAAAAATAATTAACTTTTCAGGAATCAATTTTTCAAGAAAATTACTTTAGGAAATAAATGAAATCTTAAATTTAATTTAATTTCTTTAAATGATCATTATGACAGTAGTGTATAATTCTAAACGCATTTACGAAAGTGACATGTGAAACACCATTTCGATACATATATAATAAGATAGTCTGTTATAAAACACATAAAAAAAATATTTTTGTACATATAATTGTATAGTTGTCATTGGAGCATTTTGTGTGGATTCTAGGTTACAGTGTCTGATAAAAAAATTTAAATAATTAAATAAAAATCCCAATATATTAATGGCAATTCAAGATTTGGGATTCGAATTCGAATTAATTCTCCAACTGCACAGGTCCCCATTCATGGAATTATAAATTTTATGCCTGCTCAATTTATGTGAGCTGATGCTCTTTATGGTGCCACCCTAAAATATTTAAAAAGGGAAAGATAAATCAAGTTACAATAGTGTATATTATAAAAAAATTAAGACAATCAATAAATTTTATATAATATGAGAAAATCCTCACACGTAGCAAAATTTGATGAATATTTTTTTTTAGATTAACATTGATGTTCAAGTCAACTTGCGTGTATCTCGATTAATATCACAGGCCCTAAAGTTAAGATTATGTAAGCCTTAAATGGTTATGAAGTTTGTAAAACTTAAATTTATAACTTTTAAAAAATAAATTTAAGATCTGATTAGTTAAATTATATCCTGATAAATTTGTTGCGATTTAAAAGTAGAGCTGTCTCTAACTTAGAAAAGGTTCTAAAAAGAGAAGTTCAGCTGAACAAAGAGAGTTAGAGACTATAGATTGGTCTAGCCCAAGTCCATAACAGTAGGCTTAGATAATGACATGATACCAAAGGTCCACCATTTTAATGGAATTTTGTTGAAATTTTATGGTTTGTTGTAGCCGATTTTTTACCTTTTATTTTTGAATATATTTTTAAGAAAGTAAAAGAAAAATGGAAAGTAAAATGATGATCAAGAAAAAGAAAGGGTAAAATAGATATAAGAGTTTGAGTCCCCTGAGATAAAAAAACGATAAGAAGATCAAGAAATTAAGAAATGGAAATACAAGGGGATAAAGAGATGAGACAAGGGATTAGAATGAGTCAACATATTATCATAGACGAGAGATTGGAAAAACACACACGCCCACAAGTTATCAAAGTTCCTACATGAGAGAAAATTATTACTAACTAACCTGGAAAAAAGGGTAACGAATAGAGTATTTGGGAACGCGGTGCAAATTGTATTACTAAAAATTTTTAATTTTTTTTACTTAAAATAATTTTTGTTATGTTTTCAGATCGTTTTGATATAATAATGTCAAAAATAATTTTTTTAAAATACAAAAACTTCATTTTGATATATTTTTAAGCGAAAAACATTTTAAACTATCACCGCTACTACAATTTCAAACATACTTGAAAAGAGAGAGAGAAAGTTTTAGCCCTGGTCTTTTCTTTCTCAGTCGCCACCTTCCCTCCCAAAAACCTCTCTAACCTAGTTGTCCTCTCTTTTATTTTTTTTTCTCTCCTGGTCGACTGTTACCAAAATCACTATCACATACTAATTAATGAACCATAAGTTGCTCTTACACTAATAGTTATATATCCTTAAAAATATCAAATTTACCTTTAATTCATGGTCCTTGATCAACACAATACACCGCTCATATACATCATCAGTATCTATGTTTTCCTTTAAAGGAGTACTAAAAGCTGGTCCTCTATAAAATTTGCTATCAATATATTTAATTTATTTACAATTTTATAAGATACAAAGGAATGTGTGCATCTTAAGTCAAGTAATGCATACACTCTTTATGAATTTAACATCACCCCACCTTTCATTTCAATACATATATTATGCTCATTTTTTTAATTTTCCTTGCAATATGTTCCTAACTTTTGAATTCAAAACCTATAACTATGAGGTTTCAATAACATGCACACATACAAGCATTCTTACATACTTATACATTCATAATTTCAAGTGTCATACCCCAATTTCATATTCCCTGAATTATTTGTATATTTTTCTTTTTTATTCAAAAAGACTAAAAACTTAGAAATTCAAAAATATTTTTAAAACACAAGGAGATAAGCTTTTAAGTTGCGAAAGACAGAAATACTAGAAGAATAGCCAAATTGGAATGTTTTGACAAGATTGGATGAAGAAAGGAAGAAAATCAAGGTTGAAATTCAAATATGATCAAAATTAGAAGAATTAATTAAGTCTAAGAATTTAATTAAACTTCTAACAGGTTTAATTGACTTATTTAAAGATATAATTGAAGAAAAATTAAGTTTGAAAGTCAATTAGGACAAAAATAAAAGAATTAATTAAGTTTAAGGACTTAATTAAACTTATAATGGGTTGTGTGGATTTAATCAATGACTAATTGAAGAAAAATTAAGTTTGAAAGCCTAACTCAGATCAATTCACAGAGATCAGAAGATTAGAGACACAATTAAAACTCTAAAAGGGCTAAATTCGTGCAATCAATGGCTTAATTGAAATAAATTTGAAATATGAAGTTCAATTTAGGACCATATTGAAAAAAAAAATCTGAAACCAATGACCACTTTGTAAAAAACATTAAAACTTAAAGGTTCAATTGAAGAAGACTGAGGGTGGAATTGCAAGGAATCCAAAAAATTAAGACTGACTGCGGGTTCTATTACAAAGTGTCAAAGGTTAAAGGACCAAATTAAGAAAGACCATAATTTTATTATTCATTGTCTTCTTCTCCTAAGACAAAAGAAAAAAAAAAATACTCAATTGCCCACTTTTTAGTCTTAATTCTTCCACCACCCCTTCACCACACCACACAAATCTTATGCCAACTTGTACCATGATATTTTTACTTCACTCTAAGCTAAATTTCTAGTTATTACTACATTAAAAATACTTACAGATTCTTTTCTAAAAACACCACCCAACTCTACTCCGCCTGCAAAAACAACCTTGTATCCTCTTTTGTCAGTTGCAGAGTAGGACAAGCTTTTGTTATTTCATTTAATGAATGGATGATAACTATTATTTAACATTATGAATCGAGATCCCATCAATCCATAAGCCCTAGAACTTTCTTATTTCTCCCACAAAAATCCTACAAAACCCTAACCCAAGTAGTTGGAGGGAGAAAAAGGAACACTGCCATGAATACTGCCTCGCAATCAGGACCACATCAACATTTTTTCTTGTCTTTTCCAGCCTAAAAAATATCACGCCACGAGCTAGGTAAGTCAAACTAAATCAAAGTAACATTTTCATTTTTTTTACATGGATCCTAAGTGATCCTTTCATTTTCATCAGATGGATCCCATATTAATCCTGTCTTTTTTTATTTATATGGATTCCAAGTTGATCTTTTTACATATTTTTTTATGTGGATCTTAAGTTGATTCTTTCATTTTTATTTATATGAATCCTAATATAATAACTTTCAATTTTATTTATGAAAGTCCTATGATGATCCCTTTTATTTTTATTTGTGAGGATCTCAAGATAATCCTTTCCATTTTCAGTTGTATATGGATCCGAAGATGATCCCTTTTATTTTCAATAGGATGAATTCTAAGATGATTAATTTTATTTTCTAGTTATTTTTCTTTACAAATTTATTATACAAAGTTGAAGGAAAATAAACTTTTTAATGTCTTTATATCATAAGTGCTGTAAAGAGAGGAAAATTGTCTTAGCTGAATTTGACCCCTTATTTTCCAATATATTTTTTAAAAAATCAGAAATATATAAAATAGAAAAAATAAAGAAAAAATTAAGGAGTAAAGTGATGATCAATGAAAAGAAAAACTAAAATAAATATAAGGGCTTAAGTCCTTTTCAACCATAATTGTGGGATAAAAAAGATGAGGATATTAAGAAATTAAGAGATAGAAATTATAGGGGATAAATAGACGAGGGATCAAAATGAGTGAATAAATTATCAAAGAGTATGTTGAAAATACACGAGAGATCGGAAGAGAAAAATACATAAGTAATCAAAGATCCCACCTGCGAGAAACCTTTTTTACTAAAGAGAAACCAAAACCACAACCAAGCCTATAAAAGAAAGATAAAAAAATAAAATAAAAAATAAAGGGTATATCTCAACTGATGAAATACTAAATTTACTTTTTAGAAATCACCAATTTGAGTTCTACAAACCTCAGAGTCGTTAGAAGCTTATATGTTCGTTAACTGTAGAGCCCATGAGATTAGTTGAGGTACATACAAGCTAACCCGAACACCCATAAAAATTGATTGACCCTAAAAAAAATTAAAAAAAAAGAGAAATTTTTAGCCTTGGTTTTTTCTATCTCAACCCTCAGATTCCGTAGCCTACTCCTACTGGAATCACTCTCACTAATAGATTAGTGAACTACTAGTTGCTCTTACGCTCATAACCACAAACTCCCATCTCCTCTACCTGAAAACACCATCTCCTCCACCCGATCACAACTTAACTGCCATTGATCAACGATAACCTCTCTTTCCATGATTCTATAAACCAAATCACATCCCTCTTGTCGTCCACTAAAGCAGCCTAAACAATAGAAGCCGCAGTAGCACCTGAAAGAAAAATGAGAGAGAGAATACGGTGGAGAGGGAAAATAAGATGGAAAGCCAGCCCAACAATTTCATGGCTTGACCTCCCCTCTTAAATGGTTGTGGATTGCATTGCCAGTGTGAAGAGGAGAGAGCATAGCACCTGATCCAGCTAGCCACCTCTCCAACCAGTGTATAGACCCACGTGCCACAATCGTGGTAATGCTGTCACGCGCTGACACTGTTCATTTCAGTTCCACCGGTGTCTGGACAAAATCCAGCAGTTTCCAATCATCATTTTTGAACCCTTAACACAATTTATTATTTATCTCCAATAAAGTTTAACATGTTATTTATTTTTGAATTGTGTTAAATATGTGTACGACTTAATCAATAAGCATTAATTTGTTTGGATATATTGGCAGGATGATGTGTGGTCTCAATTTTTTACCCAAGATTATAAATTCTAATTAGATTTTACCTCAAAAATATTTCAATATTTTTTTCTTGAAACTCAAAATCAACCTAAGATTATAAATTCTAATTAGATTTTTTCTCAAAAATCACATTAAGGATATCTAAAACTAATTTGAGTGAGACTATTTTTGTATCTCTTTTTTATATATAAGTAAGTTTGGGATTGATGTGATTTCATAAAAAGTCAATAAGCATCAGTTAAGGTTTTTGGGCCTATTTTACACCTGATCAAAGTAAATGGATTAAATTTTCAATATAATATTCATTATCCTCTCGAGTTCAACGTTCATGTTCTAAGAGTAAGGATAAAGCTTTGTTGCAGGGCTAAGTCTTAGATCACTACTTTAAATTTAAGTATTATAGGTATATTTTATCATAAAATTCAACACAAAACAACTTATAATATTTTATGGTGATTTTAATCTTTTCTTTAGCATTATCAGCCAATTACCTAAAACTTTTGAAAATCACTAACGGTTTTCTAGTTATTATAAAATTAGGGTAAGGATCTTTTTTTCATTTGTTCCCCACGAAAAATTTTAGGGTAATCAATGATATCTTATTATCTACTTATTATGATCTACTTTGAAGAAATAAATAGACATATATAAAAAAAGAAATTTTAGATGAAAATATTCTTATTACATTATTTGTTTTTTGAAATCCTAGGCCAAACTTAGAACCCTAACAAAACTCCAAAAAAACTAGTTTAGACATCTTTTGATGCTACCATGATACCAAAATACCATGGCATGTTTATTAAATTGAATACTGATGGGTCATGGTTTCTCTAAACCAACCATATTTAAAAGCCAACACACGAGAGTCACAACTCAAAATGAAATTATATCTTTTTAAGCGCTCAATCTAAGTTGGGTAGGGGCATGACTGCGACCAACCTCATGTTGGACGTTGGGCATGGGCACATCTGCGCCCGATCCATGTTGGGTCTGGAAGCGTCTGCACCTAACCCCACGTTGGGCAAGTGGACGTTCACGCCCAACCCCACGATAGGTAAAGGCATGACCGTCCCAGACCATTCTTGAGAGCAGTCACAAGCTGGACCCGATTCTTTTCGGGCTCAGGGTGTGAGTTGAACCCAACGTTCTTTAGGTTGAGTGCGCAACTGAAGGGTCACTCCACACTAAGCCTCTCATACTCTGGGTTAATAATTATGATGCCCATCATAATCCTATTAAATACAAATAAGCAGTCCATACTTACATTAATTAGATGTGATGGTATGAACGATGAGATAATATTATCTTAATCGTATGAGATTACTTTTCTACCCCTCATACTTTGCATGAGGCAGTTCAAAACAGGTAATATAAAAGAAAATAGGAATATACAGAAGAGAGAGAGACCAATTAAGAAAAAGACATAAACACACTATCAGCTTCCTCCCTTCACATCCAGATCTTCTTCCCCAAACCTTCTTTCTATCTTCATAAAAATCATTAATATCTTCAATAATATTATTTTTTATACAAATATTTTTAATACTGACTTGATCTTCAGAGGATTCCCATCAACACCCTTAGAAGACTTTGTGCAAGCATTTATTTCAGAAGAGTTTCATATCCTTCCAGAGAAGATTTGTCCAGGAAGATACAAACATGGTTTTGAAGTGAAGGTCATAAAATTCACAGTAAATGATATATAAGAATTTCTAGAAATAATTCATCTCATAATATTTATTCACTGTAATTTTTGCAACCTAATCAAATACTTTTTTTCTTCCTCACGCGATGGTTAACTTCTCATTTATCTTCAAAGCAGCGGAGAAGTCAAAAATCATTTTCAGCAAGCTAAATTAAGATTTTAATCATATACTTCAAAACTAGTCTAACAACCCAATATTCGTGTTCACTTATTAAACAAATTTCAAGAGTAATTAAATATTATCCTCCATGCTTCAGTACTATAATCAATGG
>Ga0325414_1007230_pt1 | contig 11784 bp, 4 predicted proteins | sample PopdelMetagenome_8_FD_206183 | JGI IMG/M metagenome (GOLD analysis project Ga0325414, IMG submission 206183) | Populus deltoides microbial communities from Bellville, Georgia, United States - Leaf-PdKOR-R3 | ecosystem: Host-associated > Plants > Phyllosphere > Phylloplane/Leaf | place: USA... | reverse complement strand
ATAATTGTTTTTTAAAGTATTTTTATTTAAAAATATATTAAAATAATATTTTTTTTATTTTTTTATATTAGCATGTCAAGATAATTTAAAAATATAAAAAATAAATATTTTGAAACAAACAAAAAAAAATTTGCAAAAAAATTTTTAAAATAAAAAAATAAAAAGTCTCTGAATTAAGCTTGCTGTGAGAGGTGGCGTGTGGCGGAGGCGAGTGGGGTTGGAAAGTGAAGCATCTTTGGTGAGAAGAAATGACAAAACGGAGTGATGACATTTGACATGTCTTTCCCGTAAAAGCAGATTTTTTCTTCCAATTAGAAGAAGCAGTCAAGGCAGATTTTTAAAGTGCCTCTCGGTGTGCAGGGAAGTTCAGTGATTATTTTTTTGGTTGGTTTGATTTTTATTAAAATAAAAAAATAATAATTAAATTAATTTTTTTAAAAAAAAATTAAAACTGATTTAAATTGGTTGATTTTGATTTGGTTTGGTTTTTTTAGATAAAATCTGATTCAAACCGGTTTGGTTCAGTTTTTTTTCTTTAACTTGGTTTTTTCCGGTTTGGCTTGGTTTTTAGATTTGGGTTCGATTTGGTTTGATTTTTTCGGTTTTAAACTTATAAAACTGATCTAATGATCGGTTTTTTAAAAATTTTAATTGATTTAATTGTTTTTCTTTACGGTTTGATTTTTTTATTTATTTTCAATTTTTTTAATTTAATTAATTTTTTAGTTATTTTTCTCACCCTAACGAGATGGCTCAGATCTCACTTTCGAGGTGTAAACTTACAGGCTGTAAAAAGTAAAAACACGTTTAGGAGCGCATCTGACACTGCCGTCGATTTCACCGTGTCTCGGATCATTTTCAAGGGACAAGTTATCTAGAAGACTCAGATTAGTAATATAGTTTTTTTACATAATAAATATAATAATTTTTATATATGTACTTTAATGAAAATTTTAATTATATTTAATATTGATATAACTATTTATACAACTCTAATCAAAACTCTTTTTTTTTACATAAAAATATATTAAACAACCTTTTAGTTTTTTTTTACCAATATTTATAGCTCTTCAACTTAAAAATACTATTTTGACCATGCTATAACAAAAAGGGATGAAAGCCAAAAAAAAAAATATATATATTTTTCTTTTAGCTCTTCTTTTCGAGATGCTATAAGACCATATTAAAAAAAAATTGTGGAAGTATTAAGTTATTGTTTAGGAAAGTGATAAAAGTTAAAATATTTTTTACTTAAAAATATATTAAAATATTTTTTATTTTCTATCACCAGTTTGTCAAAATAAAAAACACATAAAATAATAATTTGAAATTAAAAAAATTAAAATTTTCAGAAACGTGGTCCAACCACAATCTCATGCAATGTCAATAGAGGCTACCAAATTTTAAAAATATTTATCTCATTGAAAACTCTCTCTTTCAATTTTAATATACATCTCATGTTAGGTCGTAGTTAGGTTTCGGGTCAGGTTTAATAATATTTATAATATATCTATTATCTATTCGACAATATAATATATATATATATATATATATATATATATATATATATATATATATATAAAATACTCATTCAAGTGGTTAGGAGCGGGTAAATTAGATATTGGAGTTATCCGTGAAGTCGAGCTAATAATGGTCCTCATGAAAATATCAATGTAACGTGGTGTAGCCATTTTTTAAATTCAATCCTCACAAAGTGTTGTTTAATAAAAGATATATTTGGGAGTGTTGTAAATATTATTTTTTAAAAATAATTTTTGTTTTGAAATGTAGTAAAATAATATTTTTATTATTATTATTTTAAATTTATTTTTAATGAGAACACATCAAAACAATTCAAAAATACAAAAAAAAATAATTTAAAGCTAAAAAAATTCAAAATTTTTCTTTGTGGCTGTTATTTTTTAAAATTGAATATAATCAATATATTATTTGAATATAAACAACTATATATACAAAATGCTACAAATGTGAACAATAGCTTAATGCAAGGTTCTACTGAAAATTAATATAATTATATTAACATTATAGTTATTGCAAATCTCTTTATTTTAAAGACTTCTTTCTAATAAAATTATGTGAGGTAAATATTAAGGATATAAATTTGAATAATTCTACTTTTTGACCAGGCCGTTTTTCATATAAATAGGTCTGTTAAAAATATAAATATTTTTCTCTAAAGTAGTGAAAGATAATACTAGAAAATAACTAAGGATCCCCAATTAAAAAATAACAAAAAAAATTTTGATTTAATAATTTGTTGAACTTTGATATAATTTTATTATTTATTATTTTAATTTTATGCGGTATGAATAGAAATTAAAAATACACACATGAAAATAAATTTTATAAATTATTTTATTTTAATGAGTATTTGTTTTTAATATCAGTAGCGATGGTAAAAACTAACAGAATTTCTATGAATCTTCTTGTTTAAATGATTTAAAGAAAAATATAATAATCAAATATCTCATATAAAAAAAATAAAGGATTTAATTTAATAAATTTTTATTATTTCTTATATCTTGAATATTGTTGTATAAGAAAAGGATAAAAATATCTTGTAATGTTATATAAAAAGAATAAAGTAAGACAATATATTGATATTTACCAGTAAGATCCTGTGATGGTTATTAAGATTTAAAGAATATGGTAATGTATATGAGTTTAAAATATTTTGCACCCCTCTTTTCAAGAGGTAGATAATGATAATACTCCAATTATGGTTAAAATGTATGGAAATAATATTTTTTTTATTTTTAAAAAATATTTTTAATATTAACACATCAAAATAATATAATAAAAATAATTTTTAAAAAATTACAATTTTAACCATAAAAACAAACAATCTTGTATCTTCATCCATGCATCATCCACACTTGTAACTGCAACCAAAACAATGTTTTGATGGCTCTAAAAGACTAAAATGCAGCTACCTAACTGTTTTTTTTCCCCTTAATTTTAAGAATTTAATGTATTATTATATTACATTATTATAAAAAAAAACCTAGATCTCCTGGAATTAATGTACACAAAGAGAGATAACAGTTATTTCTTTTTTTTCTTTTTTATTATCTTTTAGTATTTTATTAGTTACATGACCCGCGTGATGCCGCGGGTCAATGGTTTTTGCATAAAAAATATATATAAAAAAAGTTAAGATTTAAAAGTATTAGGTTTTTTTGCAAAGTTATACCCAAGAGTCTTGGGTGTGATTGCAACGCCTGACCCAAGAGTAATATTTATAATATTAATAATAACATTAAACTTGCATGACCCAAATTTAAGTGGGTCTGACTGCAATACCAGACCCAATAGTTTTGGATGTGGGTCTCGCTGCAACGTCGTGTAATAAAAGTGTGTTAATTAAATAGATTGATTAAAAAGAAAAAAACAAAGAAAAAAAACCAAAAGGAAGAAAAAAATTAATGAAGAAAAGGAAAAAAAATCTGAATTAACTGAGTTAACCCGTCAAACCTTGGATTCGTGTCGTGAAAGTTTGATAACTAAATAGAAAAAAAAATTGACAGGTTAACACAAAATTAACTGGGCTAACCCGTCAAACCATGTTAACCCGTCAAACCCAGGATCCGTGTCATGAAAGTTTGATAACTAAATTAAATGAAAAAAATTAATTAAAAAGAAAAAAAAACAAACAAAAAGGCATCAGCCTTTTCACTGTGGACTCAGTATGCAGTCTACAGTTAAAGACATAAAAACAGCAAAAAAGCAAAAAGAAAAAAAACTAAAAGCATCAATCGATAACTAAATAGAAAAAAATTTAATATTGATGAACTAAATTAAATAAAAAAAATATTAAATAAAAAGAAAAAATAAAAGAAAAAAAACTTATAAGAAGAAAAAAACTAATGAAGAAAAAGAAAAAAAATCTAAATTAACTGGGTTAACCCGTCAAACCTGAGATCCATGTCATGAAAGTCTGATAACTAAATAGAAAAAATTTTAATATCAACAAACTAAATAAAAAAAGGCATCAGCCTTTTCACCGTGAACTGCACTGTGCAGTCCACAGTGAAAGGCATAAAAAAAGCAAAAAAAAAAAAACTAAAGGCTTCAGCCTTTTCACTGTGGACTGCATATAATATTAAAAGATGAAATCGGAAGAACAAAACTAATGAGAAAAAAAAAATCTGAATCAACCGGGTTAACCCGCCAAATTAGGTTAATCTGTCAAACCTGGAATTCGTATCATGAAAGTGTGATAACTAAATAGAAAAAAGATTTATTATTAATGAAATAAATTAAAAAAAGATTAATTAAAAAGGAAAAAGCAAAGAGAAAAAGAAACCTATAGGAAGAAAAAAAACTAATTAAGAAAAAGAAAAAAATCTGAATAAACTGGGTCAACCCGTCAAACCTGGGATCCATGTCATGAAAGTCTGATAATTAAATAGAAAAAATTTAATATTAAGAAACTAAATTAAAAAAGACAAAAATAAAAAACTAAAGGCATCAGTTTTTTCACTGTGGACTGTACTATGCAATCCACAGTAAAAGACTTAAAAAGAAAAGGAGAAAAAAAAACAAAGGCACGCACCACGGGTTAATTTTTTTTCTTGCATAAAAAATATCAAAAAATGCTAAGATCTAAGAGTGTTAGGTCTTTCTGCAAAGATATGCCTAAAAGCCTTTAGTTTAGTTGTAACGCTTGACTCAAGAGTAATATTTATAATATTAATAATAATATTAAACTTACATGACTCAAGTTTAAGTTAGTCTGGCTGCAACATCGGACCCAAGAGCCTTGAATGTGAGTATGGTTGTAAAGTCGTGTCATAAAAGTATGATAATTAAATAGATTAGTAAAAAAAATAAAGAAAAAAAACCAACAGGAATAAAAAAACCAATGAAGAAAAAGAAAAGAATCTGAATTAACTGGGTTAACCCTTAAAACTAGATTAACCCGTCAAATCTGAGATTCGTGTCATGAAAGTTTGATAACTAAATATAAAAATAAATTGACGGGTTAACTCGTCAAACTCGGGATACGTGTCATGAAAGTCTGATAATTAAATAGAAAGAAATTTAACATTAAAAAACTAAACTAAATGAAAAACAAATTAATTAAAAATAAAAAAGCAAAAAACAATTCCGGGTTAACTCGTCAAACCAAGTTAACCCGTCAAACCCGGGATCCGTGTCATGAAAGTTTGATAACTAAAAAAAAATTTAACATTAACAAACTAAATTAAACAAAAAAAAATTCATTAAAAAAACACAAAGAAAAAAAGCAAAAAAAAAACCCATAAAGGCATAAAAAGCAAAACAAAAATTAAAAACAAAAAAAAAACAGCTTAGCGTTTCACGTGGACTGCATAGTGAAACACTGAACAATTTTAGTATATGTTATTAATTAAAAAGAAAAAAAGCAAAAAAAATAAATTCAAGTTAACCCGTCAAACCAGGTTAACCGTTAAACCCGAGATCCGTGTCATGAAAATCTGATAACTAAATAAAAAAATTCATTAAAATAAAAAAACACAAAGAAAAAAGTAAAAAAAAAAGCAAAAAAAAAACCATAAAGGCATAGAAAAAGAAAAAAATTAAAAAAAATAAAAACAAAAAAAAACAAAAAGAAAAAAAACAAAAAAGAAGAAGAAGAAGACTGCTCAGCGTTTCACTGTAGACTGGCACAATGAAACACTAAGCAGTTTTAGTTTATTCTTAATGTTTTGATCCCTCTTGTTTTTTTTAGGTACTTTGACATTGCAATAATATGGGATTGATATTCGCATGTTGTTTTGTATGCCTACAAATAGAGAGATAAGGTGTCAAAAATATATTTCATTGATTGGTTGACGTTCGGTTTAGAAAAATAAAATTTAATTATATTAGTTTAGAGTAATCAAAACTTTAAAGATTGAATATGAAGTTTTGGTAATTGATATCATGCCTTTTAATTTTCTCTCATCACGGACTAGATTGCACAGGCGTGGAAAAAATCCAGGTAGTTTTTTTAGTTGCACAACTTTTTTAAAATAAAATTATCCTTTTGAATTTGGCTTTTTTGGAAATTGATTTAATTTTTATCTTCGTTGCCAATATATACGAATCTTGCAAATTGAGGAAAAATATCATTACTCTTTTGATGCTCAGTTTATCAAAACAAAACTAAATTCTATTGATTTAGAGCAACTAGGGATTCAGGGACTAAATTTGGTACTAAAAGAAATATGGGGTACTAAAGTTAATGGTCAAGTGAACAATGGATGGCGCCTGCAATACACACACCGACAAATGAAAGAAGTTGCAGTGCATGTGACTTCCTACAATGACAAAAAAACACCTTCTACGACGATTTTAAAAGCGACGCATCGTGGTCTTCCATCTGAGGTGGTGCGTGACATTTAAATTGTGATGGTTTATCACCAACGACCATTCATTTATTCTTTCCCTATTTTCTCTCTTTCCTTAGAATTCATGCCACTCCATCTAAAATTTGAAGTTGTCCTCTTATTTTATTGTCATTTTAATTTTAGTATTTTGGGGCCTTTTGTAAAAATTAATTTTTCTTTTCAATTTCACTCTTTAACATCACGTTGGTTGGAAATTGAGTTTTGTTGTTTTTCTCGATGAGGTGATTCTAGTCTTAAGACCCGGGTCACAGGTTTAAAAATCTGAAGTTGTCATCTCATTTTGTTTTTTATAATTTATCCCTCATTTTTTTTATTTCTATTTTTATTCTGGGTCCTTTTGTAAAAATGATTTTTTTTTCAATTTCACCATTTAATACAAAATTGTAAGTTGTCCTCTCAATCTCTTTTAATTCAGATTTGATCCACATTCTTTTTATCACTAATTTTTGTTTAGGTTCTTTTGTAAAATTATATATTTTTTTTCAATTTCACTCTTTAACATCACGTTGGTTGGAAATTGAGCTTTGTTATTTTTCTCGATGAGGTGATTCTAGTCTTAAGACCCGGGTCACAGGTTTAAAAAATTAATCTGAGTTGATATCAATTTTTTTTTAGGGTTTAATTTTTTACTATGATTTTATTTTTCAACTTCATCCTTAAACTTTTGGTCTTTTGAAAGTTAGGTTTCATGATTTTCTTCGATTTTTTTACGAAGTTATCTCAATCTCATGAATTAAGTCATAAGTTTAATGTGTTAACCTATGTTAACTCGGGTATTGTCTTGCAATTTTTAAAAAAATTAATTTTTTTTAATTTTGTCCTTCAATACTTTGTTAATTTTATAATCGAGGTTCATAAGTTTTCTCATTTTTCCTTCCATTAGGTTATCTCATTCGCATGATTCGAGTCACTGGGTTTGTTGGTTTTTTTTGTCCTTTTTGTCAAATTTTTTTTTCTATTTCATCGTTTTACATTAGGTTGGTTGAGAATTGAGTTGCATTGTTTTTTTTCCAATATTTTTTTAGCATCTATTTTTTTACACTGATTTTCTTTTTTAACTTCACCCTTCAACATTAGATTCTTTTGAAATTGGACTCAGTGATTTTCTTGGTTGGGCTCCAATTATTTATTTATTTTTTTGCTTTGTTTTTTGAATTTTTTCCTTCCACATTTGGTTGGCTAGGAATTGAGCTTCACCATTTTCCCTCGTTTGACAAATGTTCTTTCTATGTAGATTATCATAATTTTTTTGTTTAATTCGGTTCATTTACTATCACTATCTTTTTTTATGATCTAACTAAATAATACTAGCTTACTTGACAAGTTGAGTCTATGACCATAGCCGGGTTTTTGTCTTACTTTTTCAAAACATGTTTGCAATGTCTTGAAATTTTTTTAAAGCTTTTTTTTTGGGCCACCAATCTAGTTTATTTACATCTATTATAAACATCTGCCTTTTCTTTGAGTCAACTGATAGAATTGCATATAAAAGTTGAATGGATGGATGAACAAGAATCAATTGTATTGTATAGTATAAAGGTTATAAGATATCAAATCCATATAAAAAGTCAACATGATTAAAGTTGAAACTAGAATGGCATTTATGATCTAGACCTTTTACTTTGGTCAACCAATGAAACTATGCAATGGAGTTGGACTTCGATGAAAGGATCAATCAATACTAACTTTTTAACAAAAGGGTTGCCATAGATGAAAATCATATAAAAAGGTCAATACAACAAAAAATTATAAGTAAATCTAAAAGGTGTGGGTAATTTAATATGTAAAATGCATTGTGGATCTCCTCATAAGAGACCATGTGCGGATTGTTCATGGTGTCATTTTTTTCATCTATGTTCTTTTTATTTAACCCTTATTAGACCGAATTGTAGGCCAATTGAGGCTAAATTTTCAGGGGAGGGTGAGATTGAAAAATAATAGACCAAAGTAAAAAAAAAAAAAACAAAAGAAACAAATAACATTTCCATACTATAGGGTGAAATACCTATTTTCCCCTTAAAAAAACAAGAAACCATTATATTTGGGATAATTTAATAATTTCACAGTACCCCCATTTTACATTTTAAAATTTAAAGGGCGCAATTGCATCTTTTAGTTTCATAATGTATAGTGAAAAGACCTTTATATCACTAGATTCAATATTTTTTAAAAGTTTACATTCAGGGGCATTTTCATCTTTTTCATTTTTAATGAATAGTCAGATGACTCACATGCCATTGAAAGTGAATTTTCTATAGCTTATATTCAGGGGCATTTTTGTATTTGCACTAATGCTTTTGTGTAATTATTAAGTTGGGTTAGGGCCAATTGTATAATTTAATGTATATAAATATTATTAAAAAAATTACACGTGCTGACTCTCGCACCCTTTGGGCAGCTCATGAGTGGCTGTCTGATGGTCAAATGTCGCTTACCACAATGAGGTTTCAATTGTCTTGGCTTCTCCTTCTTAGAGTGGCAACACATGTGGCTAAATTTTATTTGGATTGTCGCTAACACTTTTTTTTCCTTTTATCTCTACCCCCTTATCCAGGGATATTTAAGTATTAGTTCTTATTCTTTTAATTTAAATTTCTTTTCAACCCTCTTGTAAGTTTTTTTATTTGTTTTAAATTTCATCTTCCATTCTAAATTTTTTATTTATTCAAATTTGTAAACTTTTAATTGTTTTCAATTTCATCATTTAATCATTTTTTTTTAAATTTGGTCCTCGTTATTTTAGTGGTTTATTTTTTTAATTCTTTTATGGAGTTGATTTTTTTTTTTCAATTTAGCCTTTCAATCCAAAATTATCCTTTCTCTTATTTTTTTCTTCAAATTTAATCCTTATTTTTTAAAATTTTCTATCCCTTTTCTTTTGGATTTTTTTCTGTGATTGATTTTTATTTTAATTTTACCATTTGACATTTGATTTGATGAGAATTGAGTTTTTGATTTTTCTAGGTTTGGTGCTTCTGATCAAATGGTCTGGGACATGAGAATAAGCTAACACGGGCTCACATCGTTTTTTCACTTATTTTCTTTTTCGATCTCATTACTTGGCGTTGATTTTTTTTATATAAAAAAAATAGGATTCATTTTTTTCTTTGTTTTCTTTTTATAGGGTTATCCTGATCTCATTACTTAGCTCGTGAGTTTGGCGGGTTAACCTAGGTGGGCTAGCTTTTTTTTTTTTGCTTTTAATTATTATTTTCTTTTGGATCATTTTGTGTGATTGATTCTTTTAAAAAAAATTCATCATTTAATATTTGATTTGTTAATAATTGATTTTCGTGTTTTTTTTATATTTGGTTCTTCCGATCAAATGGCCCGAGACAATGGTTGACATCAATTTTTTTGGGACTTATTTTTTTTCCATCTCATGATTCAAATTTGTTTTTTTTTTTAAAAAAATTGAGTTTCATGATTTTCTTTGGTTTTTTTTCCGAGTTATCACGATCTCATAACTTGACCTGTGGGTTTGGCGGGTTGATCTAGACGCTCAAGCCTTTTTTGGCTTATAATTGCTATTTTTTATCGTTTTGTGTGTTTGATTTTTTTTAAAAAAATTTATCATTTAACACTCAATTAATTGAATATTGGGCTTCAAAGTTTTTTCAAATTTATTACTTTTAATCAAACGACTCGGGTCACAAGCTTATTGAGTTATACAGGTTGGCATCATTTTTTTTTAGCTTATTATCCTTTTGATTTTCATCATTCAACTTTGGTTTTTCTTATTCATCTAAATATATATTGTTTTTGCTCAAAAGGTTTTTTCATCTAATTCATGATGAGGCCGAGTCAAATTATACTAAATATTAAAATGTGTGGGATATTTATTATAGACACCAATACAGTTCATGCACACACAAATCTCTTTAGATGGCCTCGTTCATTTTTGACAATTCATCTTGGTCCTTAAAGTTTTATTTTAGGTGATTTGATTATAATTTAAGGTCAATTACTTCTGATTTTTTAGTCAAGGGTTAGATTGGAAGAATAGGGACTAAAATGAAAAGAAGATGCCAAACATGGGTGACATTCCAAAAGTTTCAGGAAAGATACATTTTGGTCCCCTAACTTTCAAAATAACACAAATTATATGATTTTGGTGCCTTAATTTTTTTCTTCTTAAAATTCAATTTTGGTATAAAAGTTTATTTTGGTTATTTTTTAGTTCCTGATTTTGAAAGGAAAGAGGAGGTCGCTAGATTTCAATGAGAGAGAGAGAGAAATATCATTGGCACTACTTTATGCCACTAAAATGGTTGATGTTTTGTGTCAAATGATTCCATTTGATGAGGGAAGTTCATATTAAGTGTTTTTTTACCTTCAAAGTTCATGAAAAAACAGATATGAACTCAGTTTTATTTTTAGTTTCAGGTTGATTTTAGTTTTTGAGATGAATTTTTTATTTTTTTAAGGTTATAATTAGGTGTATTACAGTTCCAAAGATGTTTTAGGTCAAAAGAGAGTTGAAAAACTTGTTTTTGGGTAAAAAAACTTAAGCCTCTATTTCTCGACCACCACAATGGTCAGAATCTTAGCAAATTAAACGACACATTGTCCAATTTTTTTTCCAAAAAATTTGTCATCCACCCCATTTGGAACAAAAAAATAAGGCTCAATCATGCAGGCCCCTGCGTGGCCCCTAACAAAATGGGCTAGACCCAACAACATTTAACTTTTGCTTTTTTCTTTTTTTATAAAATATTTTTTTCTAATTGTTTTTTTAAAATTAATGATTTTTTATGTTGTTTTCTCTCTAATTTTTTTTATTCATATTTAGATTAATACCCCTTCTCTCTTTTATTTGTTTAGAAATCACATTTTAAATGACAATTATTTTTTTGGTTATGCATTTAAATTTTGAAGAGTTTTTATAATTCATTTATATTTTTATAATTTTTTGTATCGATGAACTTTATTTTTGATATTTTCAAATAATATTTATAATATGTGCATCCTTGCATAATGTTTTTTTTCATTTTATTTTATTCAATTATTTAATTTGTATCTTTATTTCTATTATCGTTTATTGAATAAAAATATTATTTTAATAAATAAGTTTAGCAAATACAACTAAGTAAATCTCAATTTTAATCTTTTTTTAAGATTAAATATTTTTATCTATATCTGTTTCAATTTTTTTTAATTTTTTTATTTATAAATACTCATAGTTCTTAATTTATTTGATTATATGTATGTATAAATTTTTTAATTTTTATTTAAAATTTTTTTAAATATAAAAATATATTAAATTTTTTTTATATACATATATAATTTATTTTATTTAAAATAAATATTTAACTCACAAATCAAGTATCTAATAAATTTAAACTAGAGGGGTATCGGTGATTTTCCCTTGTTTTTGTCTGACAATGCA
>Ga0325414_1007229_pt1 | contig 11787 bp, 6 predicted proteins | sample PopdelMetagenome_8_FD_206183 | JGI IMG/M metagenome (GOLD analysis project Ga0325414, IMG submission 206183) | Populus deltoides microbial communities from Bellville, Georgia, United States - Leaf-PdKOR-R3 | ecosystem: Host-associated > Plants > Phyllosphere > Phylloplane/Leaf | place: USA... | reverse complement strand
GATCTATTTTTTAAATATATATATATATATATATATATATATATATATATATATATATATATATATATATATATATTATGAGTTTGCTACAAAATTTAAATTAAAGATTTATAAAATCGTTAATTTTAGACTTCATAAATTAGTTAATATATATATAAATTAACTTGAATATACACATTAATTAAAATAAAAAAGTCTAAAAATTTTATATGGAATTATGAAATATTATTTAAAAAATAAATAAATAAAAAGAAGAGAGATAATATAATTTTATGTAGGATGTTTTTTTTTCTTATTTATATTTCTTTTCCTTTTTTATATGATAAATTAAATTGCATCTTTTGATTTTTATTTGTAACCAATATTAACTTCCATTTCTTAAAAAAGACAATTTTTATTTAAAAATAATAAAATATTATTATTATTATTATTATTATTATTATTATTATATTTTGGACTCCATAAATTGTTAACCAATAAATAAAAAACATTTATGGAAAAAGTCACCCTTAGCTTATTAACATTTAGGAAAATGGACAAGGATTTAAAATGCAAAACAAGAAAAATGAGAGATCAAGATAAAATGAAGTTGCTTAGGGATCAAGTAATTAAGAAAGGAAAATAAAGAAAGTTATAAAACAAGAGAAATGAGAGGCAAAAATAAAATTGAGTTACTCGGGAACCAAGTACCTATAAAAAATATGATAAATTTAGGAGTTATAAATAGATAAGTGAATTGAAGAGAATTGACCCACTATACAAAAAACCAAACCTTGTCTCTCCCATATAAAATCCCTAACCTTATCTCTCCTATAAAAAAACTCTCTATGAATTAGGTATGGTTCCTAGCATTATTGATCTAATATCTCTATACTCTGATAATACCAAAGCTATTGCATAAGCCAAGGAGTCAAGGAGGTCTTACTAATGATCTGAACATGTACTTAAACTGTTTCATTTGATTAAAAAATCATAAAATAAAGATGTAAAAATAGAGCAAATATTAACTGAAGATAATCTTACAGATTCTTTTACTAAGCTACTATCATAACAAAAACATTATTATTATTATTATTATTATTATTATTATTATTATTATTATTATTAAAAGCATCATTTATCTTTAATATGTATTGATTAATGAATCTATTATAAATATAAAGTTTTTGGGACAAAAATACTTCACAAAAAAAATTATAAAGTTGTTATAATTATGAGATTTTTATTATATCAAAGCATTGCTCTTAAATATTTCTGGTCAATAGTCTGTTAAGATTCAACATTAATTAAAGTCGTTGAAAATAAAAAGTACCTTCACTCACATCTATTTTTCTTCTATTGATTTATGTGCTACATGCTTAAAGTCGCAGTGCACGCGGCGTTGGAGATGACGGGTCTGTATCCTGAGATGTGTGAGTTAAAAAAAGGTTTGAGGATAATAATAAAACTATGATTATGAGTTATGGAGTCGCCACCTAGTATTATGGTTACTAGGAAACCTATAATCTGCAAGAGTTCGGGTAAATGACTGGTTGTACAATGAAAAGATACATCACCCCTAGTACACCATACCTAAGGTAAGATGCATTATTGTTTGATTGTTATTCTAAGTTGTGTTCTTGTCCGTTAATCTTGTCTAAAGTTTAAGGCACTTCTCTCTTTATGAGAAAATCTTTACCTCATTCAGTTTAAATCTTAACTGTTCTAAGGGCTTTTAGCATCACATTTACTTTTTTTTTTGTATTTTTAATATTTGAGGGTATATACTAAAATCTATAGCTAAATCCTAACACTTTAAATATAAAGTGAACAAAATCATTAGTGAATGATTTTTGATATTTTGGCCAAACCTTAATGGATAATTATAAATTGGTTATGATATCCATTTTACATTTTAAAACATGAGAAAAATACAATTTTTTTTTGTTTTTTTATGAAGATATGCTTGGAAAACTTCTAGAATTTGGTCGTATGCATGAATTTTTTTTGTAAATAGAATTTTGTTTTTAATTTATTTTGAAGTTTCAGAGGAACCCAATATTATACAAAATTGTTGGAAAAACATGTGATGGGACCCACAAATATTTTTAAAATGCCCTTTCAAAAATTAAAAAATTTTTAAATATTATTATATTATTTATTTATTAAATGGGCTTGATCCAATCGGGTTGGGTTCGGTCGACAGGTGGCCCAACAGACTTTGCCTCCCTTTTTTTTTGAAGTGGGCTGGACCCTACCAACCATATGGGCTGGGCTGGAATGGGTCCAGCCAGGTTAGGTTGGGTCGACTGATGGCCCAACAAGCTTTCCTTTTCTTTTTCTTTTTGGTTTGGGCTGGGTTAGAACGGGTCTAGCCCACGACCCATATGGTTATCGGCTCGACCCAGCAACTATGTTAATTAATCTTCCATTTGCATGTCAAATAGGTTCTCGTTCTGCATGCAAATGGTTGTAATTTTTGCAGCCACAAAGGAAGAAGAACATTACCTGGCGTAGGTTGTGGCTAGCTGGCAGTGCCGAGAAGACCGACGTGTGGTTAGTTGCAGCAACAACAACAGAGGCATGGTAGAGAAAGTGCGAGAAAGCTAGCAAGGAGAGAAAAAAAGAAACAGAGGGGATGATATGTTTTTTTTTCTTCTAGACTTTGGCTTCCATTTGCTTCCTTTCAAGGCATGGAATCCACACCTATTTATTAGGGAAGAGGAACATTTTGTCTTTACTGGTGCCAAATATTGACCCTTGATTCAAACCGGATGGATCCCAACCGTTGATTCAAAGTTACCATCATGAACTGTCAGATTTTGACAACTCAAGATTATCTAAGTTAGCTATTTTTAGGGTGGTGCCGAGGCCGCTGTGGTGTCAATCGACCAAAAAAAACCATACCAGGGTATGTGATTAGTACTTAAAAGTGCATTTTATCAAGGTTTTATATCATCATTTTGCACTTGAAGTATCAATAACTCCTTAACTAGAGCATGTTTTATAATAATATGTCTAATAATATAAGATACATTTAATTTGTGGTAAATGTTCATCTTAAATGTAGGCCTATCACATAAATCAAAGGATTGAATGATGAGTTTAACTACTGAAATTGAGAAGACAAAGAGAGGATTAAGTTTAGAAAAGAGATGCTGGTTCAGTCCAAACTGGAACACCATTCGGTTATTGGATCATAACTGGAGCTGTAGAACTTGGATTTAGGTCTAGTTTATATGTATGAAAAGCTAAGACATAGGCCTAAAACTTTCATGGGAGTTCAAGATTTAAAAGTGTCATTTTCGAGTTCAAATGGTAGCAATAACAGAGAAGTTGGAATCTGTCCTGCAGCCTAGATATTGTTCAGTGTTCAGCCCATATCTCGAGTTCTAGAAGTCCAAATGCGCATATCTTGTTTTGTTGGAAAGCTGAGACAATTTTCCAGAACTTTCATGATGACTATGTTTTCAAATTCTGATGTTAGCAATGACGTTTTGTTCAGACAAGAAGATAAGGATTGTCACAAAGTCAAGATGTGGCCAACCACTCAACAATTAGTCATCAAATCAATAGTTATGAATTTTGACCTATAAAAGGAGGCATTTGCCATACTTTTTTAGACATCTTGGTTTTCAGATCAAGATGTCTAAAAAAGTATTTGTAATGCTATTTTGACCTATAAAAATGTTCTTGCTCTTTCTCTTTATATTTTTGTAATGCTTAAGTTTTGTTTATATTAATCTTTTGTTTATGCTTTTCATTTCCTTTCCTTTACTTAGTTAACTTATATCTTATTTATGTTCTTATCTTGTTTATTTATGTTTCTCTCTTTCATTATGTTTAGCTAAGTTTATTATGTCAAGGTGAAAGGTTACACTAATGGTGTAAGAATAAGTATAGTATAAACTCAACATGGACTTTAATGTTTGATACTAACATGTTTTGTATTTGTTATCTTGTTCACTTTTAATACTTTGCTTGTTAAATAGTTAATCTAAATTTATATTGTATAACCCTTGGTACAACAAACACTTGGCACTTTCATTTGTTGGCACTTTCATAGCCCAACCGCATGGTATAATCGACACCTGTGCTATGAAAGGAACTTGATTTGTTGTTAACATAAGTTATAATCATGAATACCTGACAACATTTACAAGTATTACATTATTCGAATAAGATAACTAATGTAATCATGTTAACAATTTATAATCCGATTGGAACCTCATTTGTGTGTGGCTTCCAGTTGGGTAATAAAAAGAGTTTATATTATACTTGTTTGAAATACCATTAGAGGATCCTCTAACCTTGACAATTATTTTATTCTTGTTTAATCCTTATATCAATATCACATCTCGAAGCTCTCTTCAACTCTTTTTATGTTATTATCTATTTCTTTATTTGTAGTTTATACAGTTAACCTCCTTATGGTTCGACCCTAGTCTTGCGGAGTTATTTATTACTTCGACATTCCTGCACTTGTGATAAGACATCAACTCTTTGGCCGTGTCAAGTTTTTGGCGCCGTTGCCGGGGAGACAAGTTACTTTATAAATTATATATTTTATTTTATTTCTTTTTCACTTTTACTGTTTTTCTATTTTATTTCTTTGTTTCTTGTTTTTCTTTCTTTCTGCATTTGTGTGAGAGTTTGTACACGTACATTAAGTGGTAGACTTTCTAGGAAATCCTCATCATTTTCAGAAAATATGGCTAAAAAGGATAATCAGTCGCTTCATAATGAGAATAATCGTGTTAGAAAACTTAGAGACTACATGAATCTTACAAGAACAAGTGCACGATCATGTATAATTTTTCCTCCTGACGCATCTCATTTTAATTTTAAGTTAGACATTATTTAACTTTTACCTACTTTTCATGGCTTAGATCTAGAAAATCCATACTTTTATTTGAGAGAATTTGAAGAAGTTTGTAACACCTATAATGACTTAAATTGTAGCATGAATACCATCAGATTAAAACTTTTTCCCTTTTCATTAAAAGATAAAGTTAAAACATGGCTACAAAGTCTTAGGTCAGGATCCATTTGTGCTTATGATGAAAGAAGTTTTTTCCGTCTCACAAAACAAACTCTTTCAAAAGACAAATCACTACTCTCACTCAAAAACCGGGAGAAAAATTTTACCAATGTTGGGATAGGTATCGAGACTTGCTTAATACTTACCCTCATCATGGTTTTAAAACATGGAGATTGGTTTCATATTTTTATGAAGAGTTAACACCTAAAGATAGACAAATGGTAGAATTGATGTGCAATGGAACTTTTGAAGATAAAAACCCTAATGAAACAATGTAGTAACTAGACTTACTAGCTCAAAATGCTTAAAATTAGGACACCACAGGTATTTATGAGGCATCAGGTAAAACTCAACCTCATACATCTAGTGGAGGTATGTACAACCTTAGGGAAGATCATGACCTCCAAGCCAAATTTGCATCTTTAGCTAGAAAAGTCGAGGCACTAGAATTAAAAAAAAGTGGTCAATTAAAATCTGTTCAAGAAATTGTGTGTTAAATCTATGAAACTAATGAACATTCAACCAATAATTGTCTAAATTTGCTTTCTTTCAAGGAATGTCTCCATGAACAAGCCAATGCTTTAAACAGTTTCCAATGGCCAAATCATGATCCATACTCACAAACATACAACCCTGGTTGGAGAAATCATTTAAATTTCAGTTTGAAGAGTAGTAATAATAATGCACAAACTTCACAGCCACCATTACAAGCACACCATAATTTTTAAAATTCTCATGGATATGCACCTCTTTATGTTCCCTCTCCTAGAATAAATCTTGAGGAGACATTGCATGCATTCATTAAAAAGCAAGAGACAATCAACACTCAACTTGCTCAAACCATGACAGATTTTAAAGATACTCTTGCAAAATTCACATCTACTCTCAGTTTTCAGGAGAAAGGTAAGTTCTCATCTCAACCACAACAAAATCCCAAAGGGCAATACAATTCAAATACAAGTAGCTCCAGAAGCCAACACATGGATCAAGTCCAATCAGTCATTACTCTCCACAGTGGTAAGGTTATTGAAAAACCCATTCTTGAACCTTGTGAGAAAGATGATGAGTCAATCTCTGAGGGTAAGAAAGGGGTTAAACCTGAACATTGCAAAGAAAAGACTGATTCCTCACCAATATGGATCAAGTCCAATCAGTCATTACTCCCCATAATGATAAGGTTATTGAAAAACCCATTCTTGAACCTTGTGAGAAAGATGATGAGTCAATCTCTGAGAGTAAGGAAGGGGTTAAACCTGAACATTGCAAAGAAAAGACTAATTCCCCATCAATACTTTCATTTCCTCATGCCATGACCAAATAAAAGAAAGTCAATCACGATTCTGAAATCTTTGAAACTTTCAAACAGGAAGAAATCGAGGAAGGAAAAGGCACCAAAAATGTTGTTGCGAATCATTTGTCAAAATTGACAATAAATTCGACATCTGACATCACACCAATTGATGATTACTTTCCTGATGAATCTTCACTTTCTATTACTTCAATACCTTGGTCTACTAATATTGATAATTTTCTTGCTTCAGGATTTTTGCCAGCTCATTTGGATAGCCAAGACAAAAGAAAGTTTTTGAGCAACGTGAAGAACTTTTATTGGGATGACCCTTACTTATTCAAAGATTGTCCTAATCAAATATATCGAAGATGCATTCTTGACAATGAGGTAAGTAGTGTCATTAAATTTTATCATTTTGAGGCACGTGGGGGTCATTTCTCGTCAACAAAGACGATTGCAAAAATCTTACAATATGGATTTTATTGGCCTACCATGTTCAAAAGTTAGGATTTATTTCAAAACATAAAGAGTCCTTAGATAATCTTCTATTAACTCTTGTGACGTACCTTAATGGAGATGTGCATCGTGCAATTCATGATTTATGACCACAATTCCATAAAGAACATGCTTGACATAGTCTTGGGAATCTAACTAAAAAAGACCATGTTTGCCAGTTTTTAAGAAAACTGGATGGGAAGCCTATCCCCAACTCATATAGGGCGTTTAAGCGGTTCTTGAACGTAAAACCAATGGAAGATGTGAGCTACAATCACAACTACTTGTACATACACATGCTTTTTCAAAAAAATAAAATAAAGTGAGAGAGAGAGAGAGAGAAAGAGAGAGAGAGGCTCCAGTTGGCCTACATATAGGTGGTATGATTGCATTTTCAATTTCTCATCTATAAAATCTTCTCTTCCTTCCTTTTATTTCTACTCAACCCATACATTCAACAGATATAGAAGTGTGCAGAAATGGCAGGTTCCTCAAGTCATCACATAAGAAATATTTATGTTTTCGGTGGATCCAGTCCTGGGAAAGAAAAAGAGTTTTTAGAATTAGCAAATCATCTTGGTCAGGTACTAGTTGAGAGAAAGATTCATTTAATGTATAGGGGAGGTAGCCTTGGGTTAATGAGAGGTGTGTCAATAGCTGTATTTTTATGAGGCAGTCAAGTTTTGGGGGTCGTCCCCAAAGCTTTAGCAAAATGGGACATTATTGGAAAAACAATTAGAGAGGAACTACAGATCTCCACAATGTCTGATCGAATGAATGCAATGTTCAACCATGCTGATGCCTTTACTGCCTTACCAGGTAGTCTTGGCACATTGAAAGAGATCTTTCATATTTTCTCTTGGGCCCAACTGCACATTCACCATAAACCTATAGGTTTGTTAAATATTAATGGTTTTTATTATAATTTGTTGTCTTTTCTTGATCAAGCTGTGGAACATGAATTTCTAAAATCTTCAGCACAATAAATCATAATCTCTGCTGCTACTGCTGAATAATTGATTGACCAACTACAATCTTTCATCCCTGTAATTAATCCTTCCATAAGTCGCAAAAATTGATCAACTATTGAAAGCCTTAAAAAGCTTAGATTAGATTTGAGCCTTCGTTTATGAAACCTTGTGTCTTTTGGTTTCATTAGTAGCATATTATTTTGTTTTGTTATTTCTTATATTTATTTAAGTGTCTTTTAGGTTTGTTAGTGTTCGTTGTTTTAGGTGATGTCTTCTATACTCTATCTTTTTACCTTAGGACATTGAGGACAATGTCTTGTTTTGGTTGGGGGGAGAGGGTAGTAGTTGACAGAAAAAAAAACTTACTAATTAACTGTTTTTGCTATTATTAAAACCATTTGACAAAACTGTTGTTGCTAGGATGACAGAGTAAGGGAGAATTTTATTGACTCTTGAGATGTATCTTGGTAAATATTTTTCAATGGTTATTTGCAATATTCATAACAAGGTCTATCACATACTTCTTATGAAATATTCAGGTTTACAAACTCTCGCATTGTTATCATTTGATTATGCTCATATACTCATTTAACAAGTATTCTTAAACCTTCATTTTCACATACACACTTTAACATATGATTGTGGGTTGCACATTGGATTATTACATTATTTATGTTCTTTTGTTAAAGGTAACAACTAAGGGAAATGGATAGTATATAATTTGCAAAAAGAAAAAACAAAAAAAAAAACAAATTGATAATATTGATGATAATAAAAATGTAGATAAGTTTGGTTTTGTAGCCTCCCTAACCTAAGCAATTAAGCTCGAAGGGGTGTTTTAACACTTAATACCCTAAAGTCAACTGACTTGGGAGCTATTGGCTTAGTGCTTGTTGCATAGATTAAGGAGAAAAGCTTAAGGAAATCAAATATTGCACTATCTACGTATCAGTATCTGCAACCCGAGTTACTAAACTTAAAGCGGTGTCTCAACACCTAATGTCCTGAGACCAACTGGTCTAGGAGTCATTAACCTAAAGCTCGTTACATGGGTTAAAAATGCATTGTGTTTTAAGTTACATGTATATATATTAAAAAAGAAAAGAAAAAGAAAAATAATAATCCCAACCCAAAGAAGTTAACCTTAAACATTAGAACAAAATTTTGTTTTTTTCCAAGTAAAGCCTCATAACTATGTGTTGATATATTGAGCATAAAAGGAAGGTTTATTAATATCTCATTTAAGAAATATGAAGCAGATATATAAATTTAATGAGAGTTTGTTTATTTGAGTAGATTAATGGAAGTTGAATGATGAATGCCTTGCTTTGTGGAACTTGCAAATTGTTTTTCTATTTTAACGCTTTGATTACTAGGGACTAGTAATAAGCTGGTTGGGGGGGGGTGTGATTAGTACTTAAAAGTGCATTTTTATCAAGGTTTTATATCATTATTTTACACTTGAAGTATCAATAACTCCTTAACTAGAACATATTTTATAATAATATATCTAATAATATAAGATACCTTTAATTTATGGTAAATATTCATCTTAATTGCAGGCCTATCACATAAATCAAATGATTGATTGATGAGTTTAACTAGTGAAATTGAGAAGACAAAGAGAGGGCTAAGTTTAGAAAAGAGATGCTGGTTCAGTCCAAACTGGAACACCATTTGGTTATTGGATCATAACTGAAGCTGTAGAACTTGGATTTAGGTTTGGTTTATATGTATGGAAAGCTAAGACATAGGCCTAAAACTTTTATGAGAGTCCAAGATTTAAAAGTGTCATTTTCGAGTTCAAATGGTAGCAACAATGGAGAAGTCGGAATCTGTTCTGCAGCCCAGACACTGTGAAGGGTTGAACCCATATATCAAGTTCTAGAAGTCTAAATGAATCGATTCTTGTTTTGTTAGAAAGCTGAGATAATTTCCCAGAACTTTCATGAAGATTATCTTTTCAAATTGTGATGTTAGCAATGACCTTTTTTTCAGACAAGAAGATAAGGATTGTCACCAAGCCAAGATGTGGCCAACCATTCAACAATTAGTCATCAAATCAATAGTTTCAAATTTTGGCCTATAAAAGGAGGCATCTTGGTTTTCAGATCAAGATAATGTTCTTGCTATTTCTCTTTATATTTTTGTAATGCTTAAGTTTTGTATATATTAATCTCTTGTTTATGCTTTTCAATTCCTTTCCTTTACTTAGTTAACTTATATCTTATTTATGTTCTTATCTTGTTTATTTATGTTTTTCTCTTTCATTATGTTTAGCTAAGTTTATTATGTCAAGGTGAAAATGTTACACTAATGGTGTAAGAATAAATATAGTATAAACCCAACATGGACTTTAATGTTTGATACTAACATGTTTTGTATTTGTTATCTTGTTCACTTTTAATACTTTGCTTGTTAAATGGTTAATCTAAATTTATGTTGGATAACCCTTGGTACAACAAATACTTGGCACTTTCATAGCCCAACCGTATGGTATAACCGACACCTGTGCTATGAAAGGAACTTGATTTGTTGTTAACATAAGTTATAATCATGAATACCTGACAACATTTACAAGTATTACATTATTCGAATAAGATAACTAATGTAATCATGTTAACAATTTATAATCCGATTGGAACCTCTTTTGTGTGTGGTTTCCAGTTGAGTAATAAAAAGAGTTTTTACTATACTTATTTGAAATACCATTAGTGGATCCTCTAACCTTGACAATTATTTTATCCTTGTTTAATCCTTATATCAATATTACATCTCAAAGCTCTCTTTAACTCCTTTTCTGTTATTATCTATTTCTTTATTTGTAGTTTATACAGTTAACCTCCTTGTGTTTCGACCCCGGTCTTGTTGGTTATTTATTACTTCGACATTCCTGCATTTGGGATAAGACATCAACTTTTTTGTCGTGTCAGTATGGTGAAGTGTCAGGCCATTATGTTGGTGTATAGTTTGTATGGTTTTGTTGAGAGATGAAGCATTAAATGCTCTAAAAAGGTAGCCACCTGAGATTTAAAAAGATTTTCAAATCTTTTTCATAGAATCAATGACTATGGTGTTAAGAATAAATATGATTTGACAGAGCATACACACTGTAAACATTCAATATATATATAATTGATGACTCCACCGTCGTTGTCGATTTCTGAATCGGCAGCGACACAATTTTATTAAAAGGATAGGAAAACAAATTGGACTGTCTTAAGGACCTGGGAGGGAGGGGTAAAACCGGTTTTGTAGAGGCCAAAACAAGGATAAGAACACATCTAAACCAACCCCAAACACCCCACCTCAGTTAATGGGGAGTATAAATACAAGGAGAGAGAAGGTGACCCTTCCTCTTCCCAAAGCTTTTTGCAGCAGCTGCATGTCCAGCTGCATGTTGCTCTTCTCTTCCCCAACAGAAACCTAAACCAAACCAGCAGAGAGTACCTTGTGAACATGTGAGGAAGAGTTGAGACCTTGAGAGAAGATTGGACATTTGCCTAGAGGGAAGGGAAAAGGGAGCCAGAAAACTTGAGAGGAAGAAGAAGAAGGAGAACTAGTAGGAGAAGAGAAAGAATACTGTTAAACCTTCCCCAAACTTACTTAGATTCGAAAGGTGGTGCGGTCAGGATCGGACCATCGTCAAGACAAGAACAACCCACATGTTGAGCAGGTAGGTGACTTTCACCTTCCTTTATCATAACATTGATTAATGAAATACTTTATCATGAATGTTATCGTATTGTGTTAGTACAGATATCAGATTGCTAAATGCTTAAATGTTGACAAACGATTGATTAACTTCGGCTAATAGCATCTGAATGGTTGACTGGGACAAATGAATGATTGGCTTCGACTAATGGCATCCGAAGGGATGACCGGGTGACACGATCAAAGAGTTGATGTCTTATCCCAAGTGCAGGAGTGTCACAGTAATAAATAACCCGGCAAGACCGGGGTCGAACCACAGAGAGGTTAATTGTATAAATTATAATTAATAAAACAAC
>Ga0325414_1007227_pt1 | contig 11787 bp, 6 predicted proteins | sample PopdelMetagenome_8_FD_206183 | JGI IMG/M metagenome (GOLD analysis project Ga0325414, IMG submission 206183) | Populus deltoides microbial communities from Bellville, Georgia, United States - Leaf-PdKOR-R3 | ecosystem: Host-associated > Plants > Phyllosphere > Phylloplane/Leaf | place: USA... | reverse complement strand
ATTTTCGATAGTGTTTGATCAAATACATTTTTATTTTTCCTATATTTATATCTAATGTAATAGAATATTACCTATAAAATGATAGATAACGATGTCCATAAGTCCCCTTTTTACGAGAGAGACAGGCGTACACATGGTGGATATTACATATACTAGTTTAATAAGTGTATAATTCTTTTTCTGGGAGGCTGGGAGGGATACCTGAAGGTCTATTAATCCTCAGATATGAAAAGTCGGTATCCATATACAAGAAGTTATGACTTGCGAACAAGTATATATGGAACGACAAAGATGTTTCATTGAATTCAATCGATGCCGAGGAAAAGGGAGGACCAGAACTAAAGTTGAAATCTCTGTGGGGCGTGACAAGTATATATTCCAACTTAATTTCCTGTTCAAAATCTGCCAGCATGAGTAACCCTATGGGGCCATTTTGGCGGCCATCCTCCATGACGCCCACTTTGAAGTTTAAATGATATTGAGAAGAGGAGGAGAAGACAACGTTGAAGTTCGAAAAAATCTGAGACTCTTGGCTAACCGAAAGTGGCCTTGAGATTGCTATGGATTGACACGCCTGAGCTGCCAAGTGGGCCATGGCAACTTCCAAGAAAACGCAGAGGGACCTCTGCGCATAATTTTATGCTTTCTTACCAAAGGTGGCGATGAGAAAGGCTAGATGCAATGGAGAAGGAGACCATTTCCACTGCCGAGAATTTCTGCCAAGCGTGCTCTTACTTGTAGTTAGAATCCGAGGAGTTCGGTGATTTGAAGACCGAAGACATCAGGAATTCAAAAATGTTATCAAAGAAATGGATGCGAATTTTGTTATGTGGTGTTCAAGTACTTTAGCCTTTTCATTTCCTAGAAGAAGAAAATATTTTAGCCTTTGGGAAGAGTATTTTCAAACTACTTCCCAGCATCGTACGACAAGTGTGGCATTATAATACATCCTGGGCTGTATCCATTAGAAAGTAATTAATTATTTAATTTTGTTAATTAATTCAGTCATTCTCTTCTGATAAGTATTCGGTCAAAATTCACCGAGTCCAGTCTACGAAGCTGGGTGACAACTGGGGATTTTAGGAATGGACCTTACCATAACTTCTTGAATCTTTAGCTAACCTGAATGGAAAAGGAAAAATAAGTGCATTAATTTAGATATCTAGTCATAGATAAACATTACAAACTATTTATTTATAGTGTTTTCATGCATGATGCGAAAACAACTACGTCTAAAACTATTTTTATAAAGAGGAATTACTTTTTCTTTTTTTATACTTCTCGCATAACGTTTAAAGATTAAATTAAGGACCTGATATGCCCTTACATTTTGATGATGATGTACCTACTTATTAAATTTGCTATTATTTATTTATATATAAAAAATGCTATTATCATTAATATTTAAAAAAATATGACACGACGGTCAAAAATTGTCAAATATACGACGATTACAATCTTAAAAATAAGTCATGTTTGTACAATTTACATGTGCTACATTGTAAGTTAGATTAATTGTTTTTACATAAAAAAAATTTCGGTGTTGCTAATATTTATTCTAGTGAAAAAAAATTAAACCATATGAAGAATAACTCGATGTGAATCGGTCGACTTAATAGGTCCAAAAATAACTCAGATAATTGAAAAAAACATAGTTTGACTCAAGATAAATTTTTAAGATGAGATTTTTTATATATAAGTATTGAGACAACAACTTATTGAATTGATTCTAGTAAACTCGGGTTAAACTATCAATCCGTATGTTGAGTCATGAGATCATAATAACTCATGGAAAGCAAATCAAAATAAATTGTAAAGTCTAATTTTCAATAAACCTAATATTGAATGATAAAATTGAAAAAAAATACAATTAAAAAAAGAACATGGAAAAAATGACCCAACTTAACCTGGGTTAACCTACCAAACCTCTGACCCGGATCATGAGACCGAAATAATACAATAGAAAGCAAATGAAAATAAATTATGAAGCCTAATTCCAAATCAATTCAGTTTTGAAAGATGAAATTTTAAAAAATAACACAAAAAAAGACTCAAGTCAACCCGAGATAACTATTAAAACCATGACCCGAGTCATGAGACGGAGATAACCTTATATAATGCAAATAGAAATAAATCACGAAACTTAATTATCAATCAATCTAATTTTAAAGAATGAAATTAGAGGAAATTGTCAATTAGGAAAAAAAAAAAAAACTTAAGTCAATCAAGTTAACTTGTCAAACTCGCAGTCCAGGTCTTAAATTGAGATAACCGTATAAAAATTAAATTGTATTAAATTATGAAGTATAATTCTCAGTAAAACTAATGTTGAAGGATGAAATTGAAATTGACAAATAGATTAAAAAATGACACCAAAAAATAACTTGAGTCAACTAGAGTTAAACTGTCAAACCTATGACCGAGTCATGAGATGAGGATAACCTTGTAGAAGACAAACTAAAACAATCTTAATCAACTCGCTATTGAAGGGTGAGATTGAGCAAATAAGTCAGTTAGGAAAAGAAAAGAAAAACTTGAGCTAATTAAGTTAACTTGTCAAAGCCACGATTTGGGTCATAAGACTATAAAAATCTTATAAAAAGTAAATTGAGAAAAATATGAAACTCAATTCCTAATAAATTTAATTTTAAAGGATAAATTGATATTGAAAGAAAAAAACTAAAAAGAGAGAAACAGATAATATTCCAATGAATAATATTTTTTAAAAAGGGTACAATAAAAATCGCCTTCTCTTTTAATTTTTTGTTTATGACAGGAAGGCATGTATGATTCGAGATGGGAGAAGTATCCTAAAAGGTATAATAACCACTAGGACTACCTTTACAAGGAACTATTTAAAATAGTTGTAGTACTAGCTACTTTTCCGATGTATTTTCTTATATAAGAAATTATAAATGTAAATCAAAAAATTTATGAAAATAAATCAAGAATCATTTATGTAAATAAATGAATAAAAAAGCCATTAACAATAACTAAAAACAAAACTTGACAAATCAAAAGACACATGTAGATCAACATATTTGATTTCGCAACCTAAAATATTTACCCAATCATGTTTATTAGATTTATTTATTAAAATCAATTATTTATTCAATCAAATGATAATAAAAATTGACACACACATGAAATTAATTGAACAAAATAAAACAGAAAAAAAATATCTTGCAAGGTTGCACGTATTAGAAATATTATCTAAAAATAAATATTTTTAAAACAAATTCACCCAAAATTAGAATAAGAAAAAGGCAACGATAGTTAAGGTGCCACAAGCGAATTTGAAAGGAATAAGAAAAATAAATAACTCGGGTTACAGCCCTGATCAAGCTTAATATGTTGTTTTTATTTTAATTAGACGATAAAAAAAAAAAACAACGATAGTAAACCTTTGGAAGTATGGAAATGGATACAAAAAAAAACAAATAGCACGAGAAGACCTGAGATAGCGTGATAGATATGTAACCTAGGTAATAAGGGACGAGTCAACTCAGGTTAACCCGTAAGACTTATAGCTTGAGTCATGAGATTGAAATGACATGATAGAAAATAAAATTGAAGAAAAAAATATATGACAAATTGGAATTGAAGGACTAAATTAAAAACAACAAATTTTTTATTAAAGATCTAAAAACAAAATTAAGAAATCAAAAGAATAAGGATTGAAATTGAAATACTAAAAAAAGGCAAAATTGTAATCTTTTAGGGAAGAAAGGGAGAAGAAGGCGACAAACCACCTTGTCATCGCCATTATGCACCGCATTAGGACGAAGAGGACACACCAACGCTTCTAAGTTCGTCACTGGGAGCTGCCACACGCACTACCTAAAAAGTGTGAGCACCACCCATGCACTAACGTGTATATTACACACTCCAACAATTTTTTAGATTTAAATATTAATTTATCAAGCATAAAAAACCATAAGTGAAATGACAAAAATACCCCTGGACTCATGGCTTGTTTTTTCTTGATTTCAAGGGGAAAATGTCTTTCTAGTGTATTTTAAAATGCAAAAAGACATAAAGAATCTTAGTAAAAAACTTTGATGCTTTTTACATTAAAAGAAATTTAGTTATTTTACTATTTTAAAAATTTAGAAAAGATGCATATACCCCCCAGATAATCTTTAATGATTAATGGGTCATGAGAAAAGACTGAATTACCCCCAAACAAATGCTTTATATCTTTTCTTTGAAGGGAGAAAAAACAATTTCATTGTAGCAATGAATAGTTTTTGTGTCTGAGTGTATAATATTTCTTCTATGCCTTTTAGAGTTTTTGTTAATATTAATAGGAAGTGTTTTGCTATATACTCTTTAAGAATTATCTTATTTAATCTTACAAGAATGAAAATAAATGTTTATAAAATTCATATAAATGCAACGCTTTAAATTCTGGAAAAAAAATATCTTTTTTTATTCTTGTACTGTTTCTTTGACATAAACATGGTTTCTTGAATGCAAAAAAAAAAAAGTGTTTAACATTGATATTTTTTTTAAAAAAATAATGATTTGAATTAAGAATGAAAAAAAGTATATCTTTAATTAAATTCCTGATTCGTTTTCATGTATTTCTTTTTTGTTTTGATGAAGAAATAAAAAAAAAACTTAACAATCTCCCATCTATTTTTTCCGACATGGTTAAAGATAAAAATCATCTTCATTGAAGTCTCATCTTTTTTTTGTGATCAAAATATGGCTAGTCAAAAACTTTCTCTCTCCTCTTTTTTTTATGATTTTTCTCTCTTTTCTCTCAACACTTAGGGACTAAATCATGGTAAAAATAAAGGTTTATGACCAAAACTTAAAATTACATAGATCAAATATCTTAAATAAAAATAAGTTTAGGCCCGAACAATAATTTTTTTCTTTGTATTTTAGTATAGGGGAAAATTAAATAAAAAAAACTAAAAGAAGTGGTGATTTACTATGCACCACCTTACAAAATATTATTCATTTTAATAGTTTTTTTCCTTTGATTTATTTAAAATCTAAGTTTTTTTTATTTTATCCTTCGTCACTTGGTTTAATGGAGATTGAGTTTCATAATTTATTTCTCTATGTGGTTATCTCAGTCTCATAACTCAAGCTGCGTATTTAATGGGTTAACCTAATTAACTCGAGTTTTTTTTAATTGAATTTTTTTTAATATCATCTTTCAACATCAGGTTTAATAGGAATTAAGCTTCGTGATTTTTTTCAAATTACTTTCTATTAGATTGTCTTTATTTCATGACTCAGATTACGAGTTTTTACAGGTTAACTCGATTTATTTTATTGTGTCTTTTTTTAGATTGAGTTTTTTTTCCAATTTTATTCTTCAAAAAATGGGTTGATTGAGAATTATGCTTTATATTTTATTTTGATTTGATTTATATGAGGTTATTCTAGTCTTATGACCCAAGTCGTGACTTTAATAGGGTAATATAGTTGATCCGAGTTTTTTTTTATTTGCTTTCTATGAGGTTATTCTTGTCTCATGACCCTTATTATAGGTTTGGCGATTTAACTTAGATTGACTTGGATCTTTTTTTGTATCTTTATTTCATTGATCTTTTTTTAATTTTATCCTTTAATATTAAGTTGATTGGGAATTGAGCTTTATACTTTATTTCAATTTAATTTTTATGGAATTATCATCATCTCATAAATTAGGTCATGGATTTGGCATGCTAACTCAGGCTGACTTGGATTATTTTTTTTTTTCAATTTTATTCTTCAATATTGAGTTGATTGAGAATTGAGCTTTATAATTTATTTTGATATGCTTTATATGGGGCTATCATGGTATCTAACCTCAGTCATGAATTTGGCAAGTTAATCCAAGTTGACTCGGGTTGACTCAATATGTTTACGTCTCAATATTTTAAAAACAGGATATTGTCTTAAGATTTGTTTTAGTAAAAATATATTTTTACCGATTTTTAGGTAGCTTTTTGACTTATTAAATCGACCATGTCACATAAGATCAGCCTCCACATTGTTTTTTTTCTACAAGAAAAATATTATAAAACGACACAGGAGTATTAAAGTTATCGATTGACCACATTTCAGCAATAAAAAGGTTAATTTTAGCATCAGCATGCTCTGTTAATCAAGGGTAATTATATGGAGATATTTTTAAACCTTCATCTATTGAGAGAAAGTAAATTGAGGTTGATAAAGATTGTTTTTATTTGCTTCCAACTGGGCTTTTTCTTGGTTTTCCATTTGTTTTTTTTCTTGAACGAGTGTTATAGATGGGTTTCAATGGGGAACCTATATTTCAACCTCCTAAATGTAAATCATGCAATCTATACAAAAATGTTGAAATAAATAAATAAATGCGTATGAAATGCAAACTTGCCCTTCACGGGGTGACAACCTAGTAAGAAGATCCTAATTGCTGAGTGCATCAAGGGGTTGGTCATTATCTACTTTTAAAGGGTCTCTCGCATGCTCAGTGATCGTCCATGAAAGGTTGATATGAAGCTTACAAGTAGTGTGAAGATAGAGGCCCTGAGTAATATCAGTTTGGCATATCAACCACTTCCAAGAAAACAATCAAGCGAGAGTTGGATGGTTTCACGAGTCTTACCCAGGCTAAAGTCATTAGGGTACCGTTACTCCCCACTTATCCTAGTTTGTAAAGTGTGTGCTTCCAAAGTGATGCATGACAACATAAACAAAGATGCATGATAAAGCAGTAAATGCAGGAAAAATAAACAAATCAACACAAAAACAAAAAACAAAATAAGACAAAAGACAAAGCTTAATCCTAAGTCCCGAGTGGAGTCGCCATTCTGTCGCACCCGACATCGCGGCGGCCCACAAAATAATCTTTGATTATGGAAAAAGAACAGATTTCTAGTATCTTGTTCTTTTAGAAAAAAATGTCTTGTTTAAGGAGTCGCCACCTAGTATTATGGTCACTAGGAACCCTAACTAGTCAACAGAGATTCTATGGTTCGGGACTGGTTACGTAAAAGGGAAGATATTATCACCCCTTAAACGTTCTGCCTGAGGCAGACTGCATTGCTGATTTTATCTTAAATTGCTAAACATTTATTCGCTTATGCTATGATGATTTGTTTATAATATTCCTGACTCTGGCGCCAGTGAATATTCGATCGCGAAGAATTCCAACTCTGGCGTTGGTAAAAAAAAATCCACCCCGAATAATTCCAACTCTGGCATTGGTAAAAATTCCACCACGAATAATTCCAACTCTGGCGTTGGTAAAAATTCATAACTACCAAAAAATTAGTATATTTTCTTTTATTTTCCCTTTTTTATTCATGATCCTGATATCAGTGAATAAATTGACAAAAATATATTTTTTCTAAGACATGCAAAATTTTTATTTCTACACTTTCTATTTTTTTATTTTTTTATTTTTTTGTTTTGGGGGGCTGGGTTGGACCCAGTAGCCCGACCCGGTCACTGGCCCAAACCAGTGACCCGGCTGGCCAAGAAAACCTCACACACACTCAGCACAGTACAAGAGTAATTAAAATTACAAATGTACAGTGCCAAGCAAATTATATTTGCATGCACAGCTTAGTGAATTAAAACACAAATGCAAAAGGGGAGGGAAACCGAGAGCTTACCTGGAGCAGCTGCGGGGTAAAGATGAAGACGAAGGTGACGACCGATTAGCTCTGGCCGGACGATGTCTTCTCCCTCATGGTTTCTTGTCTGTCAGTCCTCTCTTTCTCGATCTCTCTCTCTCTTCTCCTTTTTCGTCTGTTCCTGGAATCCGCTGCTTGCAAACGAAGATGGCGGTGTGGAAAGGTTGTTCTACCAACACTGCTTCCTCTCCTCTGTTTTAGCTTTCCTTCAGTCAGCCCCTCATTGTCTTTTTCATTCCTCTCCCTGTTGAAGCTTTCTTCAGTCAGCCCCTTAGTGTTTGTTCATTCCTTCTCAAGCCATAATAGCAGTGGCTGCTGAAGATGGAGCTCTGAAGCTACTGCTTCTGGAGGCAATGAAAACGGTGGTGACGCTGGTGGTGACTCTTGTCTACTGCTTTCCTTGGTCTTCCTTCAGTGTTTCCTCTTCTCAGGACATCAACGATGGTGATGAAGATGTTAGGTGCTGTCGGTTGAATGGAAGCTTGCTCCCCTCTGTTTTTTTCGTATGCTTCTCCGCTCTCTATTCTGTAACTCTGCGTCTTCCCTAGTCAAGTCGACGGGGGTTCTTCTCCTGTCTGGGTTCCTGGAGGCTGAAGAGTTGTTGAAGATGGTGAAGAGATGGTTGAAACTGATCCCCGGTTTTGTCTCCTCTGTTTTCTTCCTTCCCTTCCGGTTTTTTTTCTTCCTCTCTGTTTCCAGTCACCCCTGTCTTTCTCTTCCCTTTTTCCCCTGGTTCTGTTTCTCCCCTGGTTCTGTGATTTTTTTCGTTTCTTTTCCCCCCTGTTTGTTCGTCTCCTCTGTTTTCTTTTTCTTTTTTCCTCCACTCTCCAGCCGTTTTTTTCTGGTTTTATCCTCCCTTAGAATGCCATGCTGTCCTATGCTCTCTGTTTTTAATGCAGGAGTAAAGGCAGCAGTTTTCTTTTTTTTCGGGTGAAGAAGATGAACAGTATTGAGGTTATTTTGCGTTTTGGTCCTTGATGTTTTGAAAGTTTTGTAATCAAACCCCTTGGATAAACTTTAATTGGACCCCTGCATTTTAGTGAATTTTACAAGACAGTCCCCGAATGTTAATTTCTTGCAAAATTTACCAGATCAGCCCTATACTTTGATAATTTTTCAATTAAGCCCCCTGATTTCATTGATTAAATTAATTTCAAACTCAATTAAGTCTCAAAACTTATCAATTCTCCAATTAAACTCTTGATTTGATTAATTAAATTAATTCCAAGCTTAATTAAGTCTCAAAACTTATCAATTCTCCAATTAAACCCTTGATTGAATTAATTAAATTAATTTCAAGCTCAATTAAGTCTCAAAACTTATCAATCATGTTGTCCTTAACTCAAATTTTAATTCATTCTTCATTTATTTTATTTTACTTGCTTTTCATCATCATTATTAAAAGGGTCAAAAATTGAGTTATGACAACAGGAAAAAAAAAACTCTCTTTTAGTATATAGTTAATGATAATGTTATGTGAGAGGATGAGAGGAAATAAACAAATCTTTGAGGTTTATTTTAATAACAGTCAAGAATTGTCAACCATGCCCTGCTCTACAACAACTTTTTGAAAAGTAAAGCTGGCAAGACGCCTTTTAGAGGAAAGCCTTCGCTCTCCCTCCCTAAAGGCCCACGATTTGCTCTCCGTGTTGAATCTCCACGTCCCAAACGGTGCCTCAAATAAAATAATTGCTCAAAAAACAAATAATCTAGTAATAAATAAAATAAAGCATTAATGGGAAATGCTTCCAATTTAAAATCGTCAAAGAACTTGGGAGAAAATTCTCTTCCACCAATTTCTTAAAAAAAAAAACCATTCGACTGAAACAATATAATATATTGGTCTTGATTGTTTAGTATGGTTGTGGTTACTTTTTAAAGTGCTTTTAATATATCGAAATAATATATTTTTTAATTTTTTAAAAATCATTTTAGAAATCAGCACATATAAAATAATTGCTAAAAAACAAATAATCTAGTAATAAATAAAATAAAGCATTAATGGGAAATGCTTCCAATTTAAAATCGTCAAAGAACTTGGGAGAAAATTCTCTTCCACCAATTTCTTAAAAAAAAAAAATCATTGGACTGAAACAATATAATATATCGGTCTTGATTGTTTAGTATGGTTGTGGTTGCTTTTTAAAGTGCTTTTAATATATCGAAATAATATATTTTTTAATTTTTTAAAAATTATTTTAGAAATCAGCGCATCAAAATAATCTAAAAACACTAAAAAATATTAATTTAAAACAAATAAAAAAAATAAAAAAATTTTAATTTTTTCAAAAATACTTTTAAAACGTAAAAATAAACAAGTTTGAATTAAACTATTCAATGTCAAATTAATAATTTTTTACAAATCTACTTGTCTGCAGCTGAGTGCTCGTCCGCCCACCTGGATAATTTCATATATATATATAAACCTGTTAATATTTAAAAATTGCAAGAGTGTAAGCTATTAGTAAAAGATGTGTTATTTTTAAATTAGAGTACACAGCCCAAAAGGAACGAAGAGCCTCCAGATCTTGAAAGTCAGCAGAAAAATACAGTCCATAGATGGAGAAGATTCCTGGCTATTTAAAAACCAGGGCAACACCATCTTTCCTTTTCTGGTATTCTTTTGCCTTCTTTAGCAGAACGAGTAGAAGCTCGTGGCCTCAAAAGAAGCACATAGGAAGAAGACGAAATGTGGCCTGCAATATTTAGAATGTTTTGGCTTTGTATTAAAATAAACGTGATAATAATTTAATTAATAACAGTAATTGTAATTTATAACTTACTAGTTTTAAAAATTTGATTTTAAAAATAAAGAATAATTATAAAATTACTAATATTCAAAAAGACGAACTACAAAATTTTAAAAAAAAATAAGAGAGAGGGTATTAATTTAAATTTAAATTAATGAATTAATAAACTGTAAAAGTGTTGTTCATGCTATTTAAAAGCTAAAATAAAAATCATAATTTTTCTGTGATCAAATGTATTTTTAATCTTCTTGAAATGCTGATCAGTATTTTTCTATATTTTATAAACAGTTTAACCATTAAAGCCTTAATTTTTTGCTCTCGCAGCCTCCCTCCAAAATTTAAAATCTGTGATCGATCTCAAATGGGCTGCAACCTCCCTCTCAAAATCTTCAAAAAAACATGATAAATAAACTTGTGGTCGTGAACATCCATCAATATTTTCAAGAAAATTTATTAATTTTTGTTTTTAAAAATACTTCTTTTTATTATAATAAAAAAAAATCATTAATTTTTTGTCGTAGCTTGTTTGCGTGCATAAATTTGATATTGCTTCTGTTTGGTTATATATATTATTGATTGTATTAATCTTAAAATAAGGTTATTGTTGAATTTGATTTTTTTGTTATTTATATCTAATAAAGTAACAGATTAATTTATGAAAGTTCAATATCTATACTGATTTAATATTTATTTTTGTATTGAGTATAAATTATCAACTATTATATTATAACTTAAAAAAAATTATATTCCATGAAGTACCTATACCTTCATCAAATCTAATGGAGATTTTTTTCTCTCCCATTCTAAAATCCGACAAATATGAAACGGAGATAGGAAGATAAATAACCCTCCCAACGGACATCCCTACCTTTTTTTTTTTTTTTTTGCAAGTGATGAAATTTTTGCAAAATAATTTAGGGCACATCATGTATCCTTAAAATGATATGAGCCTACTTTGTAATTGAATGCACTTTTACTGCTTATAGGTGACTACTTGTTTATGCAAAAATTCAATCATTGCTAGTGGTTTTTTAGTAGAAAAAAATTTAAATTATGTAGGGGGGGTTAATTCAATATAACCTGGTTAATATGATAGTCCAAATGCAACCTAAATGAGTGGTAAAAATATAGTTTAACTAAAAAAATTCAAGATAAAATCCTTTTTATAGATATATTGAGACGAAAACATACTGGATCGACCATAATCAACCCGGGTTAACCTACTAAGTCTGCAACTTGAGTCATGAGACTATGATAATCTCATATAAAGTAATTCAAAATAAATTATAAAGTTTAATTCTCAATCAATTAAATGTTGAAGGATGAAATTAAAAAATAATTAATTAAAAAATATATGAACTGAGTATACTTGCCAAACAAACGACATGGGTCATGAGATCATGATAACCACA
>Ga0325414_1007221_pt1 | contig 11798 bp, 10 predicted proteins | sample PopdelMetagenome_8_FD_206183 | JGI IMG/M metagenome (GOLD analysis project Ga0325414, IMG submission 206183) | Populus deltoides microbial communities from Bellville, Georgia, United States - Leaf-PdKOR-R3 | ecosystem: Host-associated > Plants > Phyllosphere > Phylloplane/Leaf | place: USA... | reverse complement strand
TTGATTGGTTACTAAATTGTGGGTGTTTTTTTTTTTTTTTTTTTTTTTTTTTTTAATAATAGATGATGCTTGAGACTAGACATGAGAAACAAATAGACAACAGCACCATGTGCCGGCCAGACTAGAGTTGAATGTAACAGGATGTTCCCTCTTATTTGCCATCACATACACAAAGTACACTTCACACAATCCCCAAATAAAAGAAGATAAAATATACACATGAAACCAGCAGGAAAGCAAATAAAAAAAATATTATTAAAAATTAATCGGGATACACATAAGTTGATTCAAATATTTAAATTAATAATAATAAAAAATATTAGAGAATAAAAATATTAGTTAGGATGATAAATAAGCATGCTTTGATCTGTTTTAACTTTCATATTTAAATTTAAGAGGTTGAGTAGCGTTGTGATTGGACAGCGATTTAAACAAAATTAATTTTTTTTAAATTAATTGTTTTTAATATTTTTAAATTGTTTTTTGATATGATGATATTAAAATAAATTTTTAAAAATAAAAAAATATTATTTTGATAGATTTTAAAATAAAAAACACTTTGAAAAATAATTGTTATTGCAACGCTAAACAACCTTAAGAGAAACCATTTGGTTAATTTTAAAAAATTATTCTAATGCTTAAAAGAAATATTTTTTTAAAAAAAATCAAAAGATTTTTTATTCAATTGAGACTAATTTTTTTTTTTATCAAATCATACGAGGCAAACCCTCTATTTATTATAAAATCCCATTTAGATTAATTCTCGAGTCGATAATTACCTGCTAGTTCGAATTTAATAAGATGTTTCCAAGAATCTCCATCCAACGAAAGCTGACCGATTTTTTTTTTTTTTTATATAATTAATATAGCAAAAATATAAAGTTATAAACTAGACAAAGACTTCACACACAGAAAAACACAATGTACACGTCGCTGTCCTAAAAACACCTTCCCCACAACCCCCCCCCCCCAATTCTCTTCTCTCATAAGACACCATCTCTCTTTCTCAAATATCAACACAGGCATATACAGACTCCTTTCTCTGACCTCAAACTCGGGGCTCCAAAGCCCCGACCCAGGAACCCAAAAATCGGATTTTGGGCACCATTTCAGCATTTTCTGTCACTTTCCTGGGAAAATATTTAAAGGGTATTCAAGAATGTACTCTGCAATACACTCACTGCCTTTGGATGGACATGGGGACTTTCAAGCGGCATTAGATGGGACTAATCTACCTGGGGATGCGTGCTTGGTTCTCACTACGGATCCAAAACCAAGGCTCCGCTGGACTGCAGAGTTACATGAGAGATTTGTTGATGCTGTTGCCCAACTGGGTGGACCTGACAGTAAGAACTAGCTCGCACTACTTTGTTTTTGTTATCTTTGTGTTTGTTTTTTTTTTAATCAATGGGCTGTTTTAGCTTTTCTGCGTGTGCCTTTGTTTTTTCTTGAATGTGGTTTTATTGCCTTAAAGTTTCTATTCTTACCGGCTAGAAAATGTTAAGATATTGTAAATATGTTGGTTATTTTGTGGTTCTTTCTATGAAAAATGCTTGTTTTAATTATGGGCTGTTCTTGAAAATGTGTTTTTGGGTTTATTTAGTTAGTGGAAATTTCTTCTTTTCTTTTCTGTTTCTTTGAAAGAAATGTGGACTTTGATCTTCAGTCTGGTTAATTTTGATGCCTGAAATGTAGTTCACTCAGTTTTGTAATTATTTCTTTTTTGAATTTCTTGTGATTATTAATTGATGTGGTGATTCTGGATGTGATTAACCACTTTTGTTGATAATGGATTCGAGAGATTAAAGGAGGTCCCTTTTTTCCTATTATTTAATGGAGGGTTTATTCTGGTTTTTTGTTGTTTGCAAATAATTTTATGTGTTTATTTTGGCAGAATTGGCAATTGGCGATTATTATTGCTGTAGTAGTTAGGTAAAGTGTTTTCATTGAGCATGTTGGTTAAGAAACTTGAGATGGCCTGCCAGTCAATTTTTTTAATATGATTCTTTCAAGAAGATTATCATAATGATAGCATGAGAGGACGGACTTCTCTTTCGTAGTTTAGTTGTTTTTGATTGATTTGCTGTCTAAGCTGCCTTGATCTTATGTGCTTTTATTCTTTCAATGTTTGTGTTAATTCCCTGGTTATTGTGCACCAAATGTTTATAGCATAGTTCACCACGTAGAAAATACAACCAAAAGGACAAATTAGATGAACTATAGCACTTTGTCCTTGACTAGGAAAGAATATTCTGTTATTTGGGAGTATTAAATTTGTAAACATTTGTGGTTCTACTTTTGAATGGAGATTTTTACTCACAATTACCAAGCTTTTATTGTCTATAACACTAGTCAAAGCAGCTATGATACAAGCTCTTTATGTTTTTTTTTTCTCTAAAAAGCTTAAATCACCACGGGATTTAATTATTTTATTCCTTTCTAAATGCAAATGTTGAGTTTTCTTGTCTCGGAGTTTTGACCATGCAATATAATTGATCCACGTACTAGGCTGGACACTTCAGACATAACTCCACTTTGTCTCTGGAAAACTTGGATAGTGCTGTTCAGAATAATCTTTGAAACCAGGATAGTTTGTGAGTGGATCTGCTAAGACAACAAACTTCTTGTGGTTAGCTAGGGTGAGGTGGCAATTTTATTATATCTTTCACTGTAGTTGCTTGATTTAAGAAGTAAAAAATGTTTTTTCTCCAAAAAAAGAAAGAAAAAAACAAGAAGTGGAATGTTGTGCTGTATAGTAATTGACCCAGTCTGTTTTCCATTTTAACTCCTAACCAGCTGCCAGTCTTCATTACCGAACTAAGGAAACTGATATGGAAATTGTCTGTGGTAAAGCTATATTTTCTTTTAACAGAACAAGGGCCAAAGAAAAGATAAGGCCTTGTTCGGTAACACAACAAATTTCCTTTTTCATTTTCAGTTTTCTTCTCTTTTTCCAGTTTTTCTTCTCCAATAGAAAATCAGAAAACATGTTCATTTCTTAAAATTTATAATATTTTTCCAACTCAGAAAATGTTTTCATAATATATTGTTTTCCATTTGGGAAAAAATGACTCAATGGAAATCATGTTCAAAACAACTTATTTTCAGGATATTCTTTATATTTTGACATAGATAATTTTTTTTTCCTCATCTATAGGTTTTTCTCATTAAATGGTTGCTCGCGTGTTTTTTTTTTTTTTTGGGGGGGGGGGGGTTGTTAGGGGATGCTGGATATTTTATATTAAAGTGTCCAGTGTTTGTGGCAGCTGCAGCCATGTATACCCTGCCCCAAGCATCTCCATCACCATACTGCCAGCAAAACAAATCGACCTTGACCAGCTTGCTATGGTGATTTTTTTTTTGTTGCCAACCTGCCATTTGTGCAGCTGCTACCTCTAGAATGTATTAGAAGTACCAACTTCTAGTAAGCTAGAAACACCAAAGGCTGTGTAATAAACCATTTTCATAAAGGCACAATGAGACCAGTGCTGAAACATTTAACCTTTTTTTCCTCCCTTAATCTTTAATGGGTCATGGTAGTATTGTGACATTTGAAGTCCCTCATTATGTCGGCAGCCATCTAACTGATTTGTAAATGAACAAAGTGGAGCTCGTTGACATCTTACTTTTGTGGAAACATTTAGGAGGCAACCTCTATGTGTTACATGACATCATGAACTCCTTACTATTCTTCATTTCTTAGGCACACAATCATGCTGATTTTCTTATCAAAGTTTTCTGTTTTGTTTTCTTAAATGAATTGCAGAAGCAACACCAAAGACAATTATGAGAACAATGGGGGTAAAAGGCCTCACCCTTTATCACTTGAAATCTCACCTGCAGGTTTGCTGATACCATTGTCTCTTTATTCTTTTTGATCTTCAAGGTATTAGCTTTCTATGATTTCATGCTCATTCCTCTAGTTGACATTTCTACTTGCAGAAATACCGTCTGGGAAAGCAGTCCTGCAAGGAATCAACTGATAACTCCAAGGATGGTATTGGCCTCGTATCATTAGAACGGTTTTTACAAGTTATTTTCTTTCCTCTTTTCAATTAAAGTGCTTACCAGAGGCATAAGATTATTCTTCAAATAATTTCCCTCTCCTCTGCATGTGAACTCCTCTATTTGTTTTCTTGCCACTTGCATGTTTTGTATTTTTCTGTGCAATCACCATACTGGCAAATGTCCGGATGCAAATTTCTATCTAGTGTCAATTGTAAATAAGGACACCTATTTTTACCAAATTTGTCATGCAAGACCCCAAAAATGGAGGGAGGGGTGGTGGGTGGATACCTTGGGTGCCATAGCAGAACCCCTTCTGGTGAAAATTTGTTGTACTTGAAAACTTGCTGATTTAAGGATTGATGTGCAGTTGGGATTGCAGCATCAGTTGCAGAAAGTCAGGATACTGGTTCATCAACTTCGGCATCATCAAGAATGATTGCACAGGATCTTAATGAGTATGCTTTCTCTACCCTTGTTATGTCAAACTTGTTCCACCTCTCCTTGTGTTCCCATATTTTCTGCCTTTTATCTTTCAAACAGTGGTTACCAGGTTACTGAGGCTTTGAGAGTGCAGATGGAAGTCCAACGAAGATTGCATGAGCAGCTTGAGGTTCGTTTTCATTCATGTGTTTAACTTGGTTCAGAAAATGTGGCTTTTGGACTTCTAAGATAACATAGAAGCTAGAATACGATACATCTAAGTTGCTATCAGTTACCCCCCAGTATTCAATTATGCATGAGACAAGGTAAAGCCTAAGTTGTAGAAGCTTTTCACTATTTAATCGCCTCCAATTTAAAGCATGGAAATGTTAACTTCTCATTTGACGTAGAAAATATGAAGTGAGCCTTCCCCACCATGGGCTCATGGTGAGCGAGATTCGTGATACCATTTCTCCATTCAAGGGATTACTGGAAAAAAAGCTTCTACTGATGGCTTATTACAAGCTAAAATAATTGGAACTTTTACCTAAAAAATATCCTTTGTTTCCTTTTGGAAAATTGTCTTTAATCCATGTAGCTTGCTATCTCGGCTATGATTTTGAGCTCTTTCTAAGGGTTTTACAATAAGCAGGTACAACGTCGTCTCCAACTTCGGATTGAAGCACAGGGGAAATACTTACAGTCAATACTTGAGAAAGCTTGTAAAGCTCTGAATGATCAGGCTGTTGCGACTGCAGGACTTGAAGCTGCTAGAGAAGAGCTTTCTGAATTAGCAATCAAGGTTTCCAATGAACGTGCAGGAATTGCCCCACTTGATACCATGAAAATGCCTTCCATATCTGAACTTGCTGCTGCTTTAGAGAACAAACATGCTTCCAATGTGCCTGCTCGTGTTGGCGATTGCTCTGTTGAAAGCTGCCTGACTTCAACTGGGAGCCCAGTTTCTCCAATGGGTGTGGGCGTACAGGTTGCTTCCACGAAGAAAAGATCAAGGCCTGTGTTTGGTAATGGAGATTCATTGCCCTTCGATGGCAACATTCAGCAGGAAGTTGAATGGACAATGAACAATATTGTATGATTAGCAGGGAAATTCCATCCTAGAAACAGAAACTTCTTTGTTTCATTTTTTTTAGTTGTCTAGCTGATCTAAATGTCACATCGTAATCAACTTATCGTCAGTGGCCTGTATATTCTCAGATCTTTTGATTAGATATCTTTTTCATATAACTTGGAACTCTCTCCCTTTCTGCAAAAAGAGTGGCATGTTATTCATCTATTCAGCTTGCTTTTATAGATGGCATTGAAAAGCTGCAATGCATAGAGTTGAATTGAGGTGGAATTATTTCCAGTCTTCCACTTCTGTCCTTGACCATGGCTAACTGGTGTGGATGAGAAAATTGGCTGCAGAGTTTACTGTCCAAATTCTAGAAAATATACTTTTTTGGGCTCCATAGTTAATACTTAGCATCTTACAACAGTTGATGAATGCTGAAAAGATCAAGGGATAATTGGTTGTATGGAAAGTATCATTTTCCTCGTCTGCTTAGCAACGAATCCACAAATGATGGGATGCCTTGTCTTTTCTTTCTTGTTTTCTTTCTTTCTTTTTTCTTTTCTCATTTTCTTTTGTTTTTGTTTTTTCATGAGTGGATTTAATCCAACATTCTTGTACCTAGGAATTTAAGTTAATTTTTTGACTTTTCCAAAATCATGGTCCACAAACATATAGATTTTTCATAATTTAATCATGTCTTTGATCTTTTGTTCCCAAAGAAGGTGATGGAAAATTGGAACGTCAGCCCGGATTCCTGCCCTGGTAAGTCGGTGACTTATTTCTATGGTAACCAGAAAGGGTAGCCTCAACAACATGAACATTGGAATGATGACTAGACTCATGTCCAAGCAAAAGCTTTATTCTTTCTTAGCTTTATAGTATTTGAATATTCAAGAGAAGGAGAGAGAGTAATGAGTTTAGAATTTTCTAGTTCTGCATTTGTTGTCATAGCCATGATGGCTTGTCCACTTAACGAACCTCATGTTGCTTATTCTTTACTTTTTTTGTGCCCTCTTTTGCTTTCTAGGAAATCAAATACTCCTTGTCTCCTTTACCACATTGCACCTCGTGACTCCTCCTTTACTCTCTTGGAGCAACCAGCTGCCTCATTTCTCTTCTTGCAGCAATGAAAGATTCACTTGGTAAATCTTATCTCTTACTTTCTTTCTGTGCATCCCTTTCTTTTTCTTTGCTTATATTTTTTGTTGAACAAGGGGATCAAGCAGAAATCCAACTAAATTTAACCCACAGAGATTAATTTTACTGTCAGTATATTATCTGCTTTCCAGGTCCTAGCGTGCTACTGTTCTATCTTGCTTCTGTTTTTCCCACCTCCTCTGGCACTGATAATCTATAATTGCTCTTTATTAGTCTGTCAATAATAATTCCATCTTTTTATAAAAAGTATGATACAACTGTTGTGATGCTATCACTTTCATGCCATTTGACCTAGACTCCAGAATTTCTTTCATTATAGTGTGTTTCATTACAGTTAATTGATCCATTGATGATATACCAGAACAAGCTTTGCTAGACTGAGAAAGCAGGCTGTACAATTCCATATATTAGAACTATGATATCCTTTTAACTTATGAGCTACATCTAGGTCTTCAAAAGAATGGGAATGAATCACACTCAAGGAAGGAATTCTCTTTATAGCATTTTCATTCATTTCTTTTTCCTTGGTTTTTCAATGTTGCAATGTTTCTTGAACAATTTCTCAGCATGGAGTTAGGGGTCCCTTCTTTGGATAAAACTAGAAATCCATCATCATCAGAGAAGAAATAGAGTTAGAAAGAGGGGAAAGAAGAGATTAAATTGTGTTTAAAATGTAAAAAGACCTTTGTGAAACATGCAGATAATACGAATCTTATGGCTCGTTTCCTTTATTGAGCCTGCATTTTGATTCCTCCTCGTGTCTTGTTTTTAAGGAACTTCTCAACCTTGCCCTTCTTTGAAGTCCTTGACATCCAAACTAGGAGGGATGTTTTGCCGTTGCGGATCACCAAACAAATATAAGAGGTTGGATGCAAAGCTTGAAAAGAAGCTGATTGAACTCAAGAGAAGTTCATCTGGGAAGACGAATTTTAAATCAATGAATAGTATAATCATGAGGTTTCCCCAGTTTAAAGAAGAACTGAAACACATCAGAGGGGTATTCGAACAGTATGGTAAGTTTAAACAAGGTTGGTTTTCTGGTACGGAGAAACAATGGATTGTTCTTGCACATTGACTTTCTATATCTTTCTCATAGATGAAGATGCAAATGGTAATATTGACATGGAGGAACTAAAAAAATGCTTACAAAATCTGCAACTCAATTTAAAAGAGGAGGAAGTTGAGGATCTATTCCACTCCTGCGACATTGATCAAAGCGAGGGGATACAATTCAATGAGTTCATTGTTCTTCTATGTCTCATCTATCTCCTAGTAGAGCATTCATCCTCTCCACTGAGAGTATCCACGATAAACTCAACTTTACCTTCTTTCAACTCTTTCGACATGAAGATGTTTACTTATTGTGATCAAACATATTTGATGATGTAAGGGTTTCGTTTCAGACGTCAAAGATGGGTTCACCTGAGCTTGAGGCCACTTTTGATACAATAGTTAAAGCATTCTTATTTCTGGATAAGAATGGAGCTGGCAAGCTGAACAAAAAGGACATGATCAAAGCATTGAATGAGGATTCTCCATGGGAGAAATCCCCGGCACATATCACTAGATCTAGATTCAGTACTCTCTCTTTTACACACTACAGTTCTAACTTTGACTTTGCTACTGCTTTTGTTAAAATCCTTTAACCATCCTCTTGGTGGTTCCTGTTAATACATGCAGAAGAAATGGACTGGGACAGGAATGGGAAGGTCAGTTTCAGGGAGTTCCTCTTTTCTTTAATCAACTGGATCGGGATTGATGCTGATGAAGATATTCCTGTGAGCACAAGAACTTGATCTGGATAACTGTCAATACGAGGTCAGATTGAAGCATTTGTGTGTCTGCATAAATCATCCCAGACTTCCCAGTGTATATTATTCAGAGCTGTTGCTCCTTCGTCATGTTCAATTGTGAAAGTATTTTATAGTTAGTTTTCGACGGTAAATGTTTCAAATGCTCTATGAATCAACATATGATAATTCAAATGTTTATTTCTTTCGCTTCCTTACCATGGAGTCCCTTGGATCATGATTCTGGTCGTCCTCTCCTGTTTAAACTATGTTCTGAAAAACTCTGTATAAAAATTGGGCATAGCGGTGGATATGGCAAGAAGCTAACAGGCATAACTGAAGCTTCACTAAATTCTAATGAAACTTATATGTGAAAACTTGGTAGCCTATTGAAAAACAAGGCATATATATTGATAGTCTACAGAAGGTGCAAGAAGGAAAATAACCAAAGAACTATAAGTTGCCGCAGAAACCTGTAGTCGCTATCTAATTGTCACTTGCATTTCTCATTGAATCCCTAGAGCTTGGACTCTTCTAATCATTGACAAAGAACAAGCATTCTTTTGTCTCCATTCTTCTCCACTTTCCGTATTTTGCCCTCTTTCCATGAACCATTGATCATTGCCATCTAGTATCCTTACAATCTGCCTCATGGTTGGCCTTAATTCTGGGTTGGACCTTGTGCATGCAATTCCCAATTTGACGACTCTGATCAATTCTTCAAGATCATATTCACCGTTCAACCTTATATCAGCCAGATCCTCCAGTGGTCTCTTCTGTGCCTCAAACTCATGAACTCTACGAACCAATAGCACCTCAGGCCTCCGGAAATCAACTGCCATTTGTCCACTGACCACCTCCAGAACCACCACACCATAGCTATATACATCAGCCATTGGGGTTGCTTCACCATGTTCTATGTACTCTGGAGACATGTAACCGAAAATTCCACGGACTGAATTATTTTCTTTAGCATCTGCTTTATGGGCATGATCATTTCTTGCCAAGAATTCGGCAAGTGCAAAGTTACCAAGTCTTGGATTCATGTCTGGATCAAGAATGATAGAAGAGTTAGTGATATTCCTGTGGATAACTTGCTCATCCCACTCCTCATGAAGATAAAGAACTGCAGAAGCAAGAGACTTGATAATGTTATGTCTGTGGCGCCAAAGCAGAATAGAGTGGCCAATTCTATTGTCATGATGGAAAAGAAGATGACTCATGTGGCGACTTGCTGAATAATCATAGACGACAAGCATCTCCCCTAGTTCTGTGCACCATCCACGGAGTTGAATTAGGTTGCGGTGGCGGAGCCTGCCTAAGTTTAGGAGTTCAGTTGAAAATCGAACGCGTATTGCGGGACACTGGGTCATGCCAAGCCTCTTCACCAAGACTTGATGGCCGTCTTCAAGGATTCCATAGTAGGCAGTTCCGAAGTCCACCTCTGCTACTCTTTGTGAGTCGGAGAAATTGTTTGTAGCAGAAATGATTTCCTTGTAGGATATTTCCCTGGGAGTTTCCACCATAAAGAGAGCATTTTGCCGGTGACTTCTGTTGTTCGACTTAGAAGAGCTCAGTTTATTAATATTCTCAAATTCTGCAGTTTCATATATAGTTTCTTCCATAGCTGTGACATAGGCTGATGAAGTGAACGAGATTGTCATGTCAGAACTCGGAACGGTGGTGGTCGTGGTGGTGTTGGTTTTGCTTATGCTAGTGTTGCTTGCAGAGGATATAGCTATGTATCTAGGATGTGACTGAAACGATGGAAGAGGTGGCAATTTGCCCAAAATGTTGCCAGAAAGTGCTTCCACAACCCATTTCATGTTAGGCCGAAGCTGCGGGTTGTGGAGCGTGCATAGAAGCCCCAGATGAATCAAGCGTTCCATATCAGAAAGCCCGAAAGACCCATCTGGAAGCCTATTGTCCCGTGCTTGCAGAAGCTTCCCTTCACCAGATAGCCCCCTTATCCAGTCGAGCAAAACGATCTGATCATCAGGATATGCCAGATCCACTGCCCGCCTCCCAGACACCACCTCTAACACAACAATTCCAAAGCTGAAAACATCAGATTTCGCAGTAGCAACGATTCGTTTCTGGAAGCTCTCAGGTGGCAAATAACCGATGGTGCCACCTATTTTGGTCGATTCAGTCAGGTGAAACTGGTGATTCTTCATTGAAGGCGTCCTGATTTGGTACTCAAGTTCATGTTCTAACCACCTTGCCAAGCCAAAGTCACCAAGCCGGGCATTATAATGCGAGTCAAGCATTACATTGCTCGTCTTCACATCCCGGTGAATGATCTGTGTCTCCAAGTTTTCATGGAGATAATGTAATGCTGCTGCCAAGCCACCAACTATCTTCCTTCTTCGTTCCCAGGAAAGAGGTGCTGCTTTCAGGTTTTCAGGCCTTCTAAACAGCACCCTGTCCAGGCTGCGGTTAGGCATGTAGTCATAAACCAATAACAACTGTTCTTCATGAACACACCAACCTCTTAGCCTGACAAGATTCCTATGTCGAAGATGAGCCACCGCAACCAACTCAGCTGCAAAAGTCTTCTCAAACTGCTCTCCTCTCTCAGCCAAGCATTTAACAGCAACAACAGTGCCATCACTTGGTAAAACTGCTCTATAAACCTTTCCATAACCTCCACTACCAAGAACCTCATCTTCACAAAACCCTTTAGACCCTATATAAAGCTCAGCATAGCTGAATATCCTTGGATTAGCACCACCAACCTTCTCAGATAGTTGGATTCCCTCAAGGTCATAAAACAGACCAGGCTGCGGCTGCTGTTTACTTGGTTTATCATGCAGAAAACAACCAATCCATTTCGAGTCCTGTAACCGGCGTAGTGAATCACCTAGGAAATGAAGTATTTGGCTCCCACAGCCGCGGTGCCGGTCCTTTCTGACACCATCTTGCATGGGTTGTGGGATTTTGGGGTCCTCAAATGGCTTGATTTCCTCCAAATCAGCAGGTAAAATGATGCGAAGGCGGTTGAGTTGCATGGTTTAGGTGCCTGGAAATGGACTTGATGGGCATGGAATGAAGGTGGCAAAGTAAATGAACGAGACTTTGGCTTGCTCATGTGTACATTATGTGAACACTTAATGCCTTTCTTCGAGCCTGTGCTTTAAAGTCAACACGGTTGGGTTGCCTTATGGTTGAATTTTATGCCATCAGCCGGCTTGAAAAGAACCCATCCTTGTCTTGCCAAAAAGAAGATTCTAAAATATTTAACTTCGCTTTTATAGTCTATAGTTTCTAGAGCATAAATAAAATTCTTTGGTGTTCAAAACGAGGGTATGCTGGTCATAAACGACACCTGCGAAGAACACGCGGTC
>Ga0325414_1007215_pt1 | contig 11802 bp, 8 predicted proteins | sample PopdelMetagenome_8_FD_206183 | JGI IMG/M metagenome (GOLD analysis project Ga0325414, IMG submission 206183) | Populus deltoides microbial communities from Bellville, Georgia, United States - Leaf-PdKOR-R3 | ecosystem: Host-associated > Plants > Phyllosphere > Phylloplane/Leaf | place: USA... | reverse complement strand
AAAAAAACTCAAACAAATATAGTAAAATGTGGAAAACTTACAAATTTAAATATTTATGAATAATGCAATAATGATAGCTAAAGGCTTAAAACAAGTAATCTGGAGTGATTCTAGATCATAAAAAGAACTAAAAATAGGTTCTCAAAGTAGATTTTAACCTTGAAAACAATTTAAAATGACATTGATGTCATGAGTCTTTCGAGTAAGCTTTATGAACTGATATGATTTGCGTATGAATCGAATGCTCGTATCAAAAATTATGGCCATCAACTAATTAAGCAATGCAAGTTTTCCCTTCCAAGCCATCTTCTTAGACTTTTGTCTATCGATCCAATCTATGAACTCAACAGGTAGACATCCCATGTTAGCCCCCCCACTTGGAAGACACTCAACCTTGAGTCGTGATTGAGCTCTGGATACAATGGTTCATAATACTCATAAATGCCTTACACGTTAAAGTTCTCAGAGATGCTCAAACTATCTGGTAGAAGAACCATATAATGCCATGTTTAGATTTATTCCGATACCAAGTTGGTCAATAAAATGGTTGAATTGTCAAAAAGAAATTGAAGAATATTTTCATAAGAATTTTTTTATGATTGAATTTAGGACGTTTATCTAGACTCTCAAAATTAACATAGACACTGCTTCAAGATGATTGATTATGATTTAATTTTGTCCAATTTAGTCAATTGTTGATGGAAGTTATTGAAAGCTAAACAATTTGTGTTGACAGTTGCCTCATTTGCTGCTGAAGAAGATGTCTTCGATGCTGAGAAGACTGAGAAGTTTTAGTCAAGATTAGCTTTCCATTATGTTAGCATGTTTGTTACAATAAAGCTGTTATAGAACAGCTCTTTGTTTGTTAAGATTTCGTCATTATTTTTCTGTAGTTTGTTATCAAAACTCTTCTATAAAAGAGTGATTTCATTAATAAAGAATTAAGCTTGCAGTCACAATAACAACAATTATTATAGCTGTCCTGTTTTCTTTGTCTTTTCTGTATCTGTATACTGTCTTATAACTTCAGATTGGTATTAGAGCTATATTAATCTTACGGGACCAAGCTTGAGTGAAGAGAGTAACCTGTGAGAAACCTTTTTTTTTCACCAAACATACAAACACCAAAACCTCTTCTCTTTTTTCAATGGCATCAAATATGTATTCTCTTGCATCACCACCAGTATTTACTGGTGAAAACTATCAAATGTGGGTTGCAAAAATGAAAACTTACTTGCAGGCCTGTGATTTCTGGGATGCAATAGAACAGGAGCATGAATCCCAACCACTACCTGCTGATCCTACTATTGCTCAAATCAGAAACCATCGTGAGGAAAAAGCAAGAAAATTCAAAGCAAAAACATGTCTCTATTCTGCAGTTTCAGAAGCAATATTCCCTAGAATAATTGCACTTGATACAACCAAACAAATATGGAATTATCTTCAAGAAGAATTCCATGGTAATGAGAGAATAATTCAGATGCAGGTATTGAATTTGAGAAGGGAGTTTGAGATGCAGAAGATGAAAGAAACAGAAACAATCAGAGATTTTTCTAATAGATTACTTTCCATAGTCAACAAAGTAAGACTATTGGGAGAAGATCTTCCTGATAAAAGAGTTGTGGAAAAAATTCTGGTGACTTTACCTGAAAGGTTTGAATCAAAAATTTCTTCCTTAGAAGAATCTAAAGATCTGTCAAAAATATCTTTGGCAGAATTGCTCAATGCTTTACAGGCACAAGAACAAAGAAGAATAATACGGCAAGAGGAGTCCATGGAAGGAGCTTTTCAAGCCAAAATGCATGTTCAGAAAGGAGACAAAGGCAAAAAGAAGATCAACAAATACAATGGAGCCGATAGCAGCAAAAGATATGGAAACTTTCCTCCCTGCCAACACTGTAAGAAAACAAATCACTTACAGAAATATTGCTGGTGGAGACCTGATATTAAATGCAGAAAGTGTAATCAACTGGGACATATGGAGAAGATTTGCAAAAGCAAAACTAACCTGCAAGAAGATGAAGCTCAAGTTGCAGATCAACAACAGGAGGAGCAGCTGTTTGTGGCTACTTGTTTTGCAAGCAAACATGCAAGTGATTGCTGGCTGATAGATAGTGGTTGCACAAACCATATGACAAATGATGAAAACCTATTCAAGCAACTTGACAAATCCAGTGTTTCTAAAGTCAGAATTGGAAATGTTGAATATATTCCTGTCAAAGGAAAAGGAACAGTTGCTATTGAAGGAAATTCAGGTATAAAACTCATTTCTGATGTTCTTTTTGTTCCTGAAATTGATCAGAATCTGTTGAGTGTTGGTCAGCTTCTTGAAAAAGGATACTCATTGGTGTTTAAAGACAAACATTGTTCAATTTCTGATCCTGCTGGATTAGAAATATTCACTATAAAGATGAAAGGAAAAAGTTTTTCAATTGACTGGATGAAAGAGGAGTCAGCTGCTTATCTAAGCACAACAAATCAGTCAGAATTGTGGCACAAGAGACTGGGGCATTTTAATCAAGAAACATTGATGCAGATGCAGAAAAAGAAGATGGTGCAGGGAATGCCAAAACTGGAAGAAGAAATCACAGTCTGTTCTTCTTGTCAATATGGCAAACAGAATAGACTTCCATTTCCTCAGAACAAGGCCTGGAGAGCAACGAAAAAGCTTCAGCTTATTCATACTGATGTTGTTGGACCTCTGAAAACAATATCACTGAATGGAAGCAGGTATTATATTGCTTTCATTGACGATTATACAAGAATATGCTGGGTCTATTTCCTAAAGTTTAAAACTGAGGTAGCAAGTGTTTTTATGAGGTTTAAAAACTGGATTGAAAATCAAAGTGGTCACAGAATTCAGGTTGTAAGATCTGATAATGGCACCGAATACACATCAAACAAGTTTGCCAAGTTTTGTCATGATGCAGGGATTAAACATCAATATACTACACCTTACACTCCTCAGCAAAACGGTGTAAGTGAACGAAAAAATAGAACAATCATGGAGATGGCAAGGTGTCTGTTATTTGAGAAAGATTTACCCAAGAAGTTTTGGGCAGAGGCTGTGAACACTGCTGTGTTCTTGTTGAATAGGCTGTCAATAAGAGCATTACAAAACAAGACTCCATATGAAGCTTGGCATGGTTACAAACCTTCACTCCAGAATTTAAAGATTTTTGGTTGCTTATGTTTCACCTATATTCCTCAGGTAAGAAGAGATAAACTTGATAGAAAGGCTGAAGCTGGCATCTTTGTCGGCTACAGTAATGTTACAAAAGGCTACAGAGTTTTTCAACCTCAAACAGAAAAGGTGATAGTGAGCAGAGACAACAAATTCATTGAAACCGAAAAGTGGAACTTCAAAGATGCAAGTGCAGGTATGGAGATTGTGCAGGATGTTGATGATATTGATGAAGCACCAGTTAGAGGAACTAAGTTGCTTACAGATATTTATCAAAGCTGCAATGTAGCTGTGTTAGAACCTGCAGAATTTGAAGAAGCCAAAAATGATCCAAAATGGATTGATGCCATGAATGAAGAGCTAAGGATGATTGAGAAGAATTAAACATGGAAATTAGTGGACATGCCAGAGCACAAAAAACCTATTGGAGTAAAATGGGTTTACAGAACAAAATTGAATGTTGATGGCACTATCAACAAACACAAAGCCAGATTGGTGGTTAAGGGTTATGCACAGATTTTTGGTGTTGATTTTTCAGAGACATTTGCACCAATTGCACGCCTGGATACCATAAGAAAGCTACTAGCAGTTGCAGCTTAAAAAGGTTGGAAAATCTTTCAACTTGATGTGAAGTCTGCATTCTTGAATGGCTATCTGCAGGAGGAGATTTTCGTTGAACAGCCAAAGGGATTTGTTGTAAGAGGAGAAGAAGAAAAGGTTTACTTATTGAAGAAAGCTTTATATGGATTGAAACAGGCTCCAAGAGCCTGGTATAGCAGGATTGATGAGCATTTACTCAAACTTGACTTTAAGAAAAGTTTGAGTGAATCAACCTTATACTTCAGAAATTCAAATTCTGATTACATTGTTGTTTCACTTTATGTGGATGATCTTTTTGTTACAGGAAACAATCAAAGCATGATAGACAACTTCAAATCAGAAATGATGAAGGTCTTTGAAATGACTGACCTCGGTGAAATGGCTTATTTTCTTGGTATGGAAGTGCAACAAAACCAGTATGGAATCTTTATTTGTCAACAGAAATATGCCAAAGAGATTTTGAAGAAATTCAAAATGGAAGAATGTAAATCAATGCCTACTCCCATAAACGTGAAAGAAAAATTCTGTAAAGATGATGGAGCTGATAAAGTTGATGAAGCAATTTACAGAAGCTTGATTGGATGTCTGATGTACCTCACAGCTACAAGACCTGATATCATGCATGCTGTAAGCTTGTTATCAAGGTTTATGCATTGTGCAAGTGAAGTTCACTTCAAGGCTGCGAAAAGAGTTGTGAGATATATCAAAGGTACACTAAGCTATGGCATTCAGTTTAGTTGTATTGAAAATTTTGATCTCCAAGGATATGCAGACAGTGATTGGGCTGGCAGTTGTGATGACATGAAGAGCACCTCTGGATATTGTTTTAGTTTTGGATCAGGAATTTTCTCCTGGTGTTCAAAAAAACAAGAGATAATTGCTCAATCAACAGCAGAGGCAGAGTATGTTGCAGCTATAGCGGCTGCAAATCAAGTTTTATGGCTGAGAAAAATCTTAGCAGATTTGGACATGGAGCAGAAGAAAGCTACTAGGGTCAATGTTGATAATCAGGCGGCAATTGCAATATCCAACAATCCAATCTTTCATGGCAAAACAAAGCATTTCAAGCTCAAGTATTATTTTCTGAGAGAGATTCAGAAAAATGAAGAGATACAACTTATTTATTGCAGGACAGAAGACCAGCTTGCTGACATTTTAACCAAGCCATTGTCAAAAACAAGGTTTGAAATATTAAGAAACAAGATAGGTGTCTGCAGCAAAAGATGCAAGGAGGAGTGTTGACAGTTGCCTCATTTGCTGCTGAAGAAGAGGTCTTCGATGCTGAGAAGATTGAGAAGTTTTAGTCAAGATTAGCTTTCCATTATGTTAGCATGTTTGTTACAATAAAGCTGTTATAGAACAGCTCTTTGTTTGTTAAGATTTCGTCATTATTTTTCTGTAGTTTGTTATCAAAACTCTTCTATAAAAAAATGATTTCATTAATAAAGAATTAAGCTTGCAGTTACAATAACAACAATTATTATAGCTGTCTTGTTTTCTTTGTCTCTTCTGTATCTGTATACTGTCTTACAACTTCAATTTGGTTGCCTAAACGGTGTTGGAATCTTCATTATTTTTCTTTGAAATTCTTCGATTATCTACAAAAGGGACTCAAGGAAGTTGATTGGATGTTTGATACTGTATTGAAAAGAGCTGCTGTATCCCAGCTGAAGAAAAACAGGAACAAAGGGAGAAAAAGAAAGGTTAGGTGAGTTTGAGGAAAACATTTCTGGCAGGGAATTTATCGTAATTTTTCATATATGCAAGAGCTAATCTGGCCCAAATAACTTTTTAGAGATTGTTTTTATTGAGACAATTTTAGAAAATTCCAAAGCAGAAAGTATCTGAAATGAATCTTTCCGGTGCATTTGATGCTATCTGTAGTCGCATATGTCAAGTAAATGAAAATGAAGTTCATCTTATCCCAAGATTTCCAAATGCATTCAGGGCCACAGTCTAAAAGTCTTTCCATGGAATATTATTACTTCACATAAATTCATTCAATCCGCTAAAACTGCTTATTTTTCATATAAAGTAGGCCACGCAAAAGGGAGAGAAAAATATAACTCTATACATGTGACTGGAGGGGATTTCCTCTTCTTCACCGGGAGATGCTATCGTCGGAGGAGATATTGTAATATGCAAAAACATATTTGTAGAGTTTGTAGTGGCCAACTTTAGTTCAGCTGCGTAACATTTCAGGTATTGAACTTGCGTTCATTAACGCTTGATGAGACCTGCTTCATCCAATGAAAGGCAAAGAGATTAGTCGTATGCTTATATTTTTCTTACCATTGCATTTCACTGCAAGGAGGTGAAGTGTGGCTTCTTTCAAAACAAAAGGAAAAACTTGGCAGAAAGAACTAGAAATTCGTGTGTACATCAGAAGAAAACAGACCCCTGTTTACTGAAGTAATGGCATTAACTTCTCTTTAGCTTATTATATCTGGTGCATCTGATTATACCTAGAGATGTAATTTCCAGTTTTCCCTGGCATGAAGTATGGAACACCTATGAATGCCATCTACTATAACTTAGCCTTCAACTGCTATTCTGGAAATGGAGTCTATTACTGTTAAGGGACTTCTAAACTAACAAGAGATAAAAGAGTAATGGAGTTATGTACTGACCCCAACTGGTGTGACAAAATTGCAAACAGCACATTTCACAGACCGTGCTCCATATCGGTACATCAACAGCATCCTGCAGCTCCCACAATTGACGTGTGCCACTTGATTTGCTGTCATATTATAGATTTGATGTTTATCTCCCAACTTAATCTAAACCAAAACCAGTTCTAAAATGCCCTTTTCAGGTAATACATTAAATACTAGAGTGGTTGAAAAGCAATAGGTTCTTAAGTTCCTTACCCTCCAAGGCTAGATTGACTGTATGACAACAAGAACACTGCACGCTCGTTGCTCCACGGATGTACATCAGTAAGGTGTGGCAACCTCCGCAAACCAACTGGGCCATTTCTGTGCCTATTAATATATAGTTGAACAGGCAAAGTTACTAAATAAATGTTCAGACATTTTTCTGGATGTCATAAACGTACAGTTCATATGTAGTTTTTGCATTTTAGGAGTTTGTTCAATGGTGAATACATCTGTTGAACATTTTCATGAAATAATAGCAAGGACCAAGGGCTGATAGGAGGGGAAAGGGCTCTATATGTTGGGTTCGAAGTTTAGACTCTATCAATGCTGGAAAAGATAAATTAATGGCTTCGACTATTTCTGATCGCCTTTCAAGTTAAGATTTATTAAATTATGAAAAAAAGAGAACTCTTTAGTCTAAACTGTATTTAAGAAATAGAGTTTGTGATTAGTATAATAAATCTATGAATATATAATAGATAAACTCGTACCAGGCGGTGGCACAGCTGTGACTGCATTGCAAACAGCACAACATACAGAGGTTGCTCCAACTGGATAGAGTAACAGGTTTCGACATCCAGAACACACGAGCTGGCTCTGTGCACCTGAAAATCATCATCAAACTAAATCATAGATTGCTTTTACCAGTATCAACCAATTTTTCTTGTCATCTCTTTCATTGAAAAATGAAACCAAAAAAGGAAAATCACATAGTTTTGAGGCTGAAACAAGTTCACAAGTAACTAAACATACCGTTGGCTGGAGGAGGAGGAGGAGGAGCTGGAGCTGGAGCAGGAGGAGCATATGGGGCTGGAGGTGTTGGATAAGGTGCAAGAGGAACTGGCATTGCAAAACCTCACAAAGTTAATCTTTCTTCTTCGATTTGGTACAAGCTTATACAGTCTCAAACACACAAAGCACAGCCATTTCTCCCATGCCTGGGCACAAGTAAAGCACATGAAAACAAATATATGTATCAGTGCTAATGTACAGCATTACAGATTTAAGAGTATCTTACACAAAACACCATGAAGTTGCGAATCTAAATTGGTTTACTATTTAGCATTGGCAAAGGAAAAGAGTGTCAGAGAAAAGTAATCAATTACATGATTAACAAAAATAACAAACACCCAATTGAGTAAATTTATGTATGGAAACCATACAAGAATATTTGTTGGATATCATTTAGAGAAACAAACAAGCTTGGAGAGCTTCAAGAACAAAGAATCCAGTCTGAACATTTGTCAAGCACACACCTTTAACAACTTGCAGATGAGTGGGCGAGAGAAATATGTTAAATTAAACTTTGAAAAGGACCAATGAAATTGGAACGAAAGATGTGGTTTTTTTCAAATCCTAGTAACACACTTAAGTTTACAGGGAGCTACAAGACTTTAGTAAATTATGATATGGTTTTTTTCAAATCATCAACATTATGATATTTCCTTTTAGCTGCTAGCTATGGATAGATGTGGTGTTTAAGTCCCAATTCGGTTGGTTGCATATCAAAATCAAAGATTTGTCAAAAAAAATATTGGACCCCACCCATCTCTCAAACTTTTGGTGTAAGACATTGCATGCACGTGACGAGGCAAGTCTCCTTTGCCATGGGAGCATCAGGCAGCCATCAAGGTCCGAGATTCATCCACATCACAAAATCAGACCCAGCAGTGGTTTACCATTTCCACTGCTCATCACCATCAACGTTATCTGCTATAAGACCTTAGGAAGGAAAATGGTGAAGAAGATCTTAAGATAATCCCATCTTATGGCGACAGATTAGAAAGGTTATGGTCTTACGGAACTTACTCTCCTTAATAAGCCATATATCAACTTCGTCTTTTTTTCTTATTCCAAACTAATAAAATGAAAGTGTAAAGTGTGTATATATTTTCTTTTTTGTACACTCATCAATATATCTTGTGGTTTAGAATTTTTCAACATTACCACTATAATTTCCAACAGTTTTTCAATTTTACTCCAAATAATTGAATAGCTAATGAATTCTCATGTTGGATCCACTTTCCTTTTCTTTTAGGTTATATATATATAAAAGCAAGTTTATAGGAGTGTTTAGGTTATATATATTTAGAGCTTTAAGCTTGTCCACAATAATGTTACAATGATGCTATTTCAGAAAGCGATTCAAATAGTGTTTCACGATAAAATATTATTTTATATTTTTAAATCGTTTTGATATATTAATATAAAAATTAATTTTAAAAATAAAAAAATATTATTTTAATAAATTTTTAAATAAAAAACACTTTAAAAAATAACCATTATATTTTCAAACACTCCCAGCTGATGAGATAGATAAAAATCACAGAGGTTAGAAGGTGCAGCGTGTTAAGAGATGCAACTCAAGGACGCATTTTACGCACACAATAAAATTCGGCTATCCATCTTTCAGCCACATTCCTGTCTATTCACGAAGGCAGAGGAAACTATGAAAGAAAGTCAAAGAAAGAAGGTTGCATACGATCTGCGCGAAAGATATGGGATAGTTAGCCAGGGAAGTCAGGCAAAATTGGGAGCACGTAACTTCTCGGTCACTATTTCTGACCTGACACCAGAGTCCTTGAGATATTTTGACATTCTAGACTCGAGATGCCTGGACTGCATTAAGAGAAAATACAAATAACAAAATGTGTCCATGCAACGGATCTCTTTAAAGGGACCCAAATATCGTCCTTGCACAATCTTACTCGATAAGGGGCACTGTCGACCAATCTCTATCCCACAAGGAAGGGGCGCTGTCGAGCAATCTCTATCCCACAAAGCTGTCCATTTGATTTTGATCTGCATGCATCTCTGTATATGCAGAGTACCCTGTTTTTTGGTGAGTAGACTAAAAATGCAAGATTACACCATTCCACACTGTAAATCGCCTCGTTGTACAAACACTTCTGTTAAAATATTTGCAACCACATGCAAAATTTATATAAAACAACCGTCACAATACAATGCGATCTATACAAGACGAGGCCGTCTAGGAAAATTTATCATTGGAGAATCATTCTAACCAGGTGTTTTCTAACCATAAAAACCAAGGACATGGAATGCCAAAAAAGTTTTCCCTAGACACGCTTATGGACATTCAATGTCTATATGGTTAAATGCCCATGAATTCCACATTGAAATCCTCTGCGACTTCACAAAAAAATATCCAGGACAGGACAGGACAGGACAGATAACATTTTGCAAATGAGTCATGATTCATCTTCATTATTTTCAGCATCAGGATCCCCGTACACAACAGCAAAGTAGTAGCCAAGAGTTCTCAACGTAAGGCCTGGAAAACGGTGATCCCCACCTGGGTGCATACCAATCTTGACAAATGGCCATTGCATGGCCTGTGCACCTTCACACTCTTCCCATCCATCCCCAATTACACAAAAATGGACATTTGGACCATTAAATCGTTCCTTGATCCACTGAAAACATTGAGGTTTTCCCACTTCCCATGAGCTGTAGACTGAAACAACAGAGCACTTTGTCTCAGGCCTGCTATCGTAACTAATATAAAGTAATGGAAAGAAAGGAAATTAACTAGAAGTATTCAAGCAATTAAGTGAAGATGGGAAAGAATTAATAATAATGAGAATATATTCATTTGAGTAAATATCTAGAATAAAATTATATCAGCTGGAAAAACTATATCACATTCTTCAGGTTAGCTTTTCCCACATGCTTAATCAGGCATTTTTAGCACCCATCAAAAATCTGTTCACCTAACAAGAATTGAAGGTTGTTTATCTGTGCAGTGTAAACACAGGGTTTAAACCCTATCATGAAATGTTGCAAGATGAAAAACCAGAAGTGCAATTACCTCAAGACAACAAAAACAAGGCCGTAAAAGGGTCAATCTATTTTGTGTGTTTCTTTAGGAATGGCAAACCAAAAGAACATGTCATGATGGAAAAAACTCAGTGCATCTGATCTCATTCTAATTTTCCCCGCTAATCCCAAAATACCTTGCCCTAGGTTCTCATTCAAGGTTTTGCTGAAGTTATAACAATGTGTGTTGACGCCATCTAATTGAATCACAACCTCAACAGGTTTATCTATTATCAGTTGAGCTTCAAATTCAGCTCTTAACCGAAAGTCAATTGAACTGACTTCGAAGACAAAATAATGGAAATTCCATAATAGGAATGTCTTGTGCTTGTAAAGTACTGCAGGAATTGCTAGCTCAATAACATCTAAATTGCACGGTTCATCTAGTTTCCCAACTTTCAAGACATTGCACTATAAAAGAAGGTAATTCAGTAAGAAGATGCAGTGACAAATTTCAGCACACAGCATTATTGCTAACAGTGGTGTAGCCAATATTTTTTTTTTTACAGAGGGGCCAAATTAGAAATTATAGAAAGTAGTTTATTCTATATTAGAAAAAAATAAATAACTCCTTTGTCTATCTCTTTAGCAAACATGGGATGCAACTTTTGAACATACTTTATTTGTGACATAATACAAATGAAACAAGTTAGTTGAAACCTCAGAAAAATTCTTGAAAGTATTAATATCCATAGAAGGATAAAGCTTTTAGTCTTGGAACTCAAATCCCAAGACAGGAAATAGAGATATCATCTTCTGAGGATACCAAATAGTGACCACAAGCAATTCAGCATAAACAAGCACAAAACTAAGTTATCAAAAGTTCAACTCTGTATATAGTAAGATTTCCTCCACCGTGTGATTTAGGAGAGGTAAAACAACAAATAAATTAATTCAACAGTTCATTTAATTCTAATCTAGAATGCCACCCAAATTCTCATTTGGATAAAAACTTCAGCATCACCTAGGATAGGCACCAATGTTTTCTTATGGGGAAAAAACAATATATAATTTGACCATCCACCTGACATATGAATGGAAAAAATGTATTGCATTCTTAGTTCAAAAGAATGCTGAAATGAAGCTGGCTAATTCAAACACCAATTATGGCAATAGACATAGTATGTATATATATATATATATATATATATATATATATATAGATGAGACAGAAGGGATGCTGACCATTTTCATGTGTTATTGAATTGTCAAGTCGAAAAAGTAAACATTTTACGAGGCTGGGTATCAATGATCCAGAAGTCACTAAAACATTAATGGGCTCAAACTTGGCATCGGTGT
>Ga0325414_1007213_pt1 | contig 11806 bp, 6 predicted proteins | sample PopdelMetagenome_8_FD_206183 | JGI IMG/M metagenome (GOLD analysis project Ga0325414, IMG submission 206183) | Populus deltoides microbial communities from Bellville, Georgia, United States - Leaf-PdKOR-R3 | ecosystem: Host-associated > Plants > Phyllosphere > Phylloplane/Leaf | place: USA... | reverse complement strand
CTAGAATTCTACCAAAACTTTTCCATCCATTTCTCTCAACAAGTTCTTTGAAACTAAACCTTCAATTTTTTTGGGGGGGCATGGTTTTTAGAATTGACTTGCAAGTTGATTCGAAAAAAGAGAATAAATCATCATATTAATCGTTTTAATTAAGAAAATATTTTTTTTTGCTCTTTCTTTTTTTATTATTTTATGTTATTTTAGTTGGGCTTGGATAAAATTTGGCTGGATAAACTCGGTTATTAACAACTCAACCAAATAAATATTTTTTTATTATTTCAATGTCTTATTTAATTTAATTACAAATCAGACCCATTTCAAGCTTCTAGTCTTTTTTTTTTTTTCAGATGCAAAATTACTATGTGGGTTTCTAACTTTAGACCCAGCCCGCAATTTCTGTTCGCAAATGCAGTTTATAGCTACTCCAAGCCCGGATAGAATCCGGGCGGCACAGCCCAATAAAAATCTCAATATCAAGTAAGTAAAACGGCGTCACTTCCATACGAAACAATCGGTACTTATAACTATGCAATCAGGGCTAGGGTTTTTTTGCATCTGACTTTCCTCTCTATATAACAGATGCCGCTTAAAGGAGGACTATACACACCACGAACATGACGCCTGCGCAGCCCGCTTCTCAATCTCTTAACATGTTTTCCTCTTCTTTTTTTTAAATGTTTCTACAAATTTTATTAATCAATTGCTCCATCTACGGATAGAAAAAGAGATTAAAAAGAGGGTTGGCTGTGATGATTAAAAAAAATTCATCGTTCTGAATGCTATAGCCATGGCTTGACAGACTCATTTACACCCATAGAATATGAGCACCGACCCTCTCTTGTCTTTAATTTCAGATTCTATTTTATCGAATTTCTTTGCTTTATTTTATTTTTAATTGGATTAAAGCTTATTTATCTGATTTGATTTGTCTAGCTTAAATCATTTCCATGTTAAATTTAGTGTTTTTATGCTGAATTAATTAAAGGGTTTGAAGGAGCTGGACCATGATTTGCAATGCATTTGCTTTAAATGTTTTGTGTTTTGTCAGCTCCTTAAATTAAATCTGGTGGTGTTTAAAGCCCTAATTTGATGGAATTTGAAATTCTGTGGATTAGGGTTACGCACGCCTCCATATCACTTGATGACTTTATCTTAACTCGTTTTTTGTTGAATTTTATTTCTTATTTTCTTGAGCATAAGATGGTTCTTCAATAAACTGTTATTTCTAACCAATTCGGATTTATTGATAGTTACAGCTTAAGCATCGTAGAATCTTTCTAGTAAATTGGTTTCGCATCGTGGGAGTTATGGGAGATTCTGTTTGCATGTGCTCTAAATTGTTATTTCTTACCGATTCTTACTTCTTGATTGTTACATCATAAGCGTCATAGGATTTTTATAGTTAATTGTTCTCGCATTGAAGGAATTTAGGGAAACTTTATTTGAATGTGCTGTAAAACAGGGAAACTCGAGTTTATATACTGTTTCTGATTAAATTTTTGGTGCTTTTTTTTTCTATTATACTTGCATGGTTATGGGTTTTACCAGTCTTACAAGTGGAACCTGTATGCCGAGGATTGGTGTTGATGCTTGTTGAGTGCCCAGGCATGGGCGTGGGTGCCTTGTTAGGTGTTTTGGCCAGAACCTCCAGCATGAGCATCCATCTATTGAACATAGACGAGTCAAGCGAAACTAAACGAGTTTGAAATTGGAGTAGAATGGGTGTCCTGCGGGTTCGTTGTTGACAGTACCGAAATCTATCTCTGTTGCAGTTGTATGCCTGCTGGGTGGTCACTAGATAATCGTGGAAGGGTGGTTGGGACCTTAAACTCGTTAAAGATGCGATTTTGCTAGCATTGTATGACATTTTGATGCAGAACTTACCTTCAATTTATAGTTGTCATGTTGAATTACGCTCAACCTTTTGACTTCTCTTACTGGGAGTTCGTTTGTGGATTTTGATTGCTATCTTCAATCATTCTTCAGCTACATGTTTTGTGGTCTGTGACTTGGAATTAAGAAGAGAAGAGCAAGAGCAGTAACGGACAGAAACCGTGCCATTAAATTTAAACCAGAAGAAAGCAAAAGTGAAGGCTTGAGAAGGTTTCAAGAACTTTGATGCAATCATGGTAGAAAAAGAATAAAAAAGCAGGAGAATGATAAGAGTAGAGGAAAGAAATTACATTGGTTTGTTGAAGTTGGAACCTTGGGGTGGTGGTCGAACGGTTCAAAATTTCTAACTTCATGGCTTGATTTTCATGTGGCATTGATCACCTAGTACTTTGATGGCCTTGGTTTCTTGTTAATGGACCAAAAACGTAAATTTATCAAATTTGTCAATTAACTAGAAGCAATACGATGAGCTCTGTTCTTTGCTTCATCTTATTGTGTCTCTCCTCTAGTCAAGCATGCAGTCTCCGCAATGCTGTTCTTGTTTAAAGTTTAAACGATTGTCTTGGACGATTTCCTTTGTATATTGTACAATATCCCATTCCTTTCTCAGTTCAAATAAACGTGTTGTGCATGGATTTTGTGCCAAGAGTTGCCATGCCGATGCATTCTTTAGGCCTGTTTCAAGGCACACCGGACGGTCTACAAAGTTCAATCTGGTCCATGGGCAACCTAATTGGACTACTATTCAATACATAAAGTTTTTACCCTTCCAAACTATCAAGGCTTGAAATTTTCTTGAGACTTTATTTAAATTCCGGGGGGATGGGAATGAGTGGTGAATTTAGGCATTGTGATTCTCAATGCGTAGGCTTAGATTTATTGATCTCACATTAAATTAATAAGAAAAAAACAGCCTAACACTTGTGAGATTTTCTATACGGAAGGCCAACTTAAGTCCACAAAGAGCCTCACCATGATTGGCTCTAATGTACAGAGATGCTAGAGCCGCCTAGTTTTCCCCTGTAAAAGCCGAAAGCCTAATGTCAAGTCCCAGGGTTAGACGCCATAAATACTCTGGAGTATAAAGCCCATGAACAAAAGAAGCCAATATGAAATAGTCAAAAGAAGCCCAATCGTAACCACTAGTTAGGCAGCCAGCTCAAGTTTGTCACCCTCGCAGCACCGTAATCAGCTGGATACTTCCATATATATAATTTTACATTTGCCTAGTTCGATTTGAAGATTGCCCTATAATAGTGTTTCTTCGTAGTTTAACTTGCTTTTTTCTAACAAAAAGATTAGATTGTTTTTCGCATAAAAAATATATTATATTGAAGTGTTTTCTCAATGATTTCAATATAATCATATCAAAATTAAATAAAAAGTTTTTAAAAATATTATCTCAAATGATATTTTCCTTTACAAAAACACTCTATATAACTTATTACTAAACATTATTATGTCAACTAATTGCTTCCCTCGTCATCAATTAATTACTTTCATTAAAATGGTTGCTCATTATATCATCTGGATTAGTTTTTTTATAAAAACAATTATTAAAAAAAAATGTTTATAAAAACAATGTAGATTCACCCTTTTCCCCTTTTTTTATTATTTAAAGCTGACTAAATTAATTAAAATAGAGTTTGGTTAACTCAATCAAATTATTTTCTTAATTTAAAATTGACCTTACTAAATTAATTTAAATAGAGTTTGGTTAAGTCAATCAAATTAGATATTGCCTGATGAATTCTGATTTCACATCACAGCTATGTTCTAAAATGTTCAAAATAAATAATACCTCACATTTGACATTTGAGCCTATCAAAATATTCATCGAGTGACTTAGCAATTGTATCTGAATTCTTCCATCCAAGTCTTGTCGGTCCTAAAAAGAATAAAGTAAATAAAATCCGCGCCCTGCATTCTCAATTTGTAACTACTACGTCAGGCACATCTACAGCAACAAAGCCTCTGGCTCAACAATATCTGAAAAACAATAATAGAACAATCACAAGTTATATAACACCGCATAGGGACTGAGAGTCAAAATTATACTAGACAAGCATAATTCCATGATACAAATTACAAGCCTTTAAACTTAAAGGACCTTTCTGCCAAGCACATTGGCGATCATCGTTGTAACTGTTCTCCATTTCTTCTGAACACACAAATAACCAAAGAAATACATATAATAAAATTCGAAAAATAACAATATAACAGACAGATTAATAACTTCAAAAACAAAGTGCTCCATGTTTTGTCAGCTACGATGACAGGAGACTTCTTAGATGGCAGATCAACAGAGTTACATGGCAGGCAATGAAGAAGAATGCACAATAGTTGATCCAAGGAGGTCATTGCAGAGACTGCCACCTTCATTGGTCTTGTTCTCTGCTCTTGGGCTGCTTCCCGCACTGCTATTTGAAAGGGAAGCAAACGCTGACTTTTGTAAGACCCCAGTTGGAGATGAACCTATACGAGGACTGTTGTCCCATCTATAGGTCATCAGGTTCAGCGATGACGTGGTCTTGCACTCTGTTGCTGCATTGTTATTGGTGTTGTGCAAGACCTCCCCGAGCGGACCACCCATTGAAGTTCCCCAAGAAATGGGAATCCAGTTGGCTTGCCTTTGGTTTGGTTCGTTGGCAATACTACCACCTCCACCTCCCACTCCCAGTCCCATCTGTATTGGATCAAATTCTCGTGATAATCTCAATGGGGAGAGAGTGACTTTTTCATTGTTTGGGGAGGAAGTAGATGACATGAAGTCTGCAGGAGCCATGGGGATTGAAATCGATAGCTGGGTTCTCTCAGATTGCTGATCAAGTTCAGGCCAGGAAACAGCAGAACGATCAGACTGACTTTTAGGCCAATCATCCATGAATTGGCGGAGGGAGTGCTGTGAAACAGATTCCTGGTCAGTGAGGTCCTGAGACGAACCAAAATTTCTGCAACTCATTAAAGATGAGCTTTTCTGTGAGTGATTGAGGAGGGAGTCGGAGGTGACAAGTCCAAACTCATTTCGTAAGGATTCCCCATACGAGTTTTGTTGTTTTGATATGAAGAATGGAGTTTCTTTAGATTTAAGGTCCATGTTGGATCGAAGCATGGACAAGGCTGTCGTATCCTGCGTTCTCTCACCTACATTCTCTTTAGTAAGGAACATCCTGCAAGTTATCCATGAATACAAACCATTAATTACCTTCAAACAAGCCAATTTTGGGTATAAAAAAGAATAAGCTACTCGATCTGAAGACATCAACGAGTTCCTTACAAGTAGAATTCCGATTCCCTATTACATAGAAATCCCATGTCACAATAAATAAATAAAAATAAAACCTTCTTTAAAAGGATAGAATGGATTCCACGACAGTCAAGGTTTATATTCATCTTGCTTTTACCTGCTGAGCGTATTAGAGGCAGAAAGATTAGATGGACTAGCTGCTTGCTGCTGATTATGAGCAATAGTGAGGCTGTCGGACACAGTGCTGCGAAGCCCCACCACTGATGATGATGTAGAAGACGAAGTGCCATTGGCTGGCTTTACAGTGGTGGCGGCTGCAGCGGAATGGCCTGATTGGCCTTCCACAGGCTTTCTTGAACGATGGCGGCCCCTGTTCATATGCCGCTCACAATACTTCTGATCGGCAACTGCATCTCTTGAGCACCGCCATTTCTTCCCATCTGTCCTTCGACACCGTCCTGGCTCCGGATCAGTGTTGCTGGAGAAACCCATATGGAAAGCACCCCATGGCACTGTATTTGCACATTTCACAAGACAAATGGAACACAGATACGAATGTCAGATAAAGAAATGATATTTCGATTCCTGACTAATCTGCTGGATACAAATTCGAAGCAGCTAAGAATAGAACTTCCGTGTTAACTTAAGATTGAGTGAAACTAAATGGAGTACAGGTATTATAGCTGAAATTTTAGTTCTTTTCAAAGGACTACTGCTTTGGTGATTACGTATTCGCAAGGACTCATAATTAGAGCTCGATTGGATTTCTTTTCACTAAGATGCTAGAGATTCCAGCGGAAATGATCTGTGGCCATGCGTTCAAAGATTTACCATTTAACCACAGGATTAGTACTCCACGGAAAAGAAAAGAAAACCCATCTTGCACAAACGATCCCTTCTTCACATAGAAAATACAAACACTGACGCACACCTAGACAGACACAAAGGCATGTATGGCTACTTTGTACATCAAAATAGACAGAATCAATTCAAGGGAGAGAAGCAAATCTGTTGGACAAAAGGCTAAAAGAACTTGGAACTCAGTTCTTTATGGAGGAGACAATACTTACATGTATTGGGCCTGAAAAATCCAGCAGAAAAGCTAGGAAACCCAGCAGAATCAAGAGCTTTTCTAATGGGAAGGAGCAGATTAGATGGTATAGGCACATTTGCTGCTACATACTTGTAGATCAAGGCCTGATGTTCAAGCTCCATCCATTGTGATTGAGTGAATGGCCATCTGGTCTCGGTCAAAACCCCATGCATGCTGGCAGCATTGTAGATACCAGAGCTGTAGCCTGAAAAAACAAGCACCAAAAAAAATCAGGTCAAACCATGTAGAAACTTCAGACACATAAATCCAAAATATCTTCGTCCGCAGATAATATAAAATAGAAAAGGTCATGATCTCCTGATGTAGAAAGGAGAAGGAAAGCATGGAAAGTGTCTAGAAGGTTACTAAAAATCAATTTTTGCCTACAAAACTTGAAGAGGCTGAAACATTAATGAGTTTCTGTCTGTAAGAGACCATGAAAACAAACCATAAAGGTCGAAAGTAAAGCCATGAAAGGGAGAAACAGACGAAATCCAAAACAAAATTTTCTCCTTTTGAGCACACTGGTTCCCTGTGCATGATTAATTACCAGAACCCATCACCCCAAAACAGGAAGGAAGACACAGATGATAACAATTTCTACTGTATCTTGAAAAGACTTTTAAACAAGACCACCCCTAGATTTCACCGAAATGACCTCTCGACACCACTAGAACCGGGAATCATACCCCAAATAACAAGCTATTGATCAAATAGACGTTAACAAAAAACCACAACCCCGTCACCTGTGAGTTCAATAAAAAAAACCATGGGTTCATGCAATGCGCCCCATAAAGCCATAATGTCTGTAGAAGCCACTTGCTTCCACAAAGGAAACCAAGGATAACACTATCATATCCTCAAATAATGAAGCATACCCCACTTATAGGCGAATCCTTAATGGTGTTCAATATGGTACCTGTATTTCTATTATGAGCAGAAGATGTGAGGTGAAAGTACGGCAATGAGCCATTTTGGGAGCTTCTCTCCGCTGAAGGAGCTGATCTGGGATAGGAGAAGCTGAGCATCTGCTGCTGCTGCTGCTGCTGTCCATCAGCGAAGAGAAAGTTGGAGCTAGATTTCAGAAGTGAAGTGTTACTCTGCTCAAGTAGCATTGACTCAGTTTTGGACAATTTAGAGCTCCTCCAATCACCATCGATGTTGCCAGGTCTCTCTTGCTTCAAGAACCCAGATCCGTACAACTTCTGCTTTGCTTCAGGATCTGAGCTAGCAAGAGAAGCAAAACCACTATTACTTGTGTCTGAACCCACCAAACCATCCAAACCCACCTGAACCCCAAAATCCATATAGAATATCACAACAGAAACTACAAAACCTCTACGCTAAAGAAACAATACTGAAGAAGCATTAGCCCGTTGGGTAAAAAGACAGGACTTTTAGGTGTTAGGGACAGGTTCATCTTACGAGCTTCATATGAGAGAGTAGATGATAGATATTAGTTAAAGCTACAAAAGCTGAAACTGAAAAAACCAGACTGGTTTTTTGTTCAAGACTTGATTTTGTTTTTTGGAAAGATAAAAAAAATAATTGGAGAGAGACAGCTGTGGGGAGGAAACTGACCAGACAAAGCTGGTATTAACTACTCTTATATATTTCAGACAAACTCACAAGAACCTCTGTTCAATAATATTACAGAGAAACCCCTGGAGGAGGGGTGTAATTGACATGGCATAACGAAAAAAACCAAGGGTGTTATTGTCTTTTAGAATCTATAATGGTCACTTTTGTCTCCTGCTAAAACCTATCTTCCAAATTTTTCTTTTGCTACATTCGGTAACGCGGTTCACTGTTTATAATACGTTTTAAACTGTTTTTTACCTCAAACAGTTATTAAGTTAATATTTTTTTATGTTTTTTTATAATTTTAATGTTTTGATATTAAGGATAAAAAGATATTTTTTAATATATTTTTAGTTTTAAAATATTTTTACAAAATACTTTAACTACTTTAATAAATATATATATCGAGTAACAAAATTTTGTGTTGTCAAACTACTTGATGAAGAAGAGTTAAGTTTTACATAATCAGATTAATTTCAAAATAGAATTAAACCTAATAATCAACTAATTAAAAGATAGAACTCTTATTTACAAGGATAGTCTTTATTACTTTTTAAAATATTTTTTATTTTAAAATGCTTTAGAATAATATATTTTTATTATTTTAAAATTTATTTTTAGCTTTAGTACATTAAAACAACCTAAAACTATAAAAACAAAAATTTTAAATAGAAAAAATCAAAATTTATTAAAAAAAACACTCCCAAACACAACTACATGAGAGCATTTGTAATTGTGGTCTGGGTTATTTTTTAAATTTTTTTAAAATAAGTTTTTTAAATTTTTTTATAGGGTGTTTGAAAATGAGTTTTAATTTGTTTTTTATTAAAATTTAAATTATTTTTGTTTTAAATTATTTTTTAATGTTTTTAAATTATTTTAATATATTGATTTTAAAAATAAATTTTAAAAGATAAAAAAAAACATTATTTTAAATAAGATTGAAAGTACTTTTTATCGCAGTGGGAGGTGGGGATGAGAAAGAAATATGGCTTACTTTGCCTTGCAAAGTCCGCTAGCGGTTGCAAATGCGATACACAATGAATCTATTCGCTCTCTCTTTCTCTGTCGTTCATTGATTGGAAAGGCGATGGCAAGTTGGGCTGCATGGAGGAAGATGCATTGCCACGTGACAGACGCCATTGAAAGAAATTCTAATGTCGTCTCATAAAGCCGTACTTACACGCCCCATCTTTATCTCCCCCATCTTTCCCTGTCTCTTTTATGTGAAATGGGCCCATGACATTTGCATCGGGCACCACCTAGATTTTATTACCCTTCCTTTTCTCTCAAATATTAAGATTAATTTAATGATGAAATTATGATTTAATTATGAGTTAATGATAGATTTCTGTAAGTTTCAAGTTTAAACTCTTCCTTAGCCTTGATCAAGTTCTTAAATTAAGATTTTTTCTTTAATTTTTGTTTTTTTCTTAATTGATGGTGTCCCATATTTCCATGAGTTGGTTGAGATTGCATAATTGAATGGACAAATATACTATTAAATCCACCAGCTAAAATGTCTCTAAATTTGAGACACGTATGTTAGTTCTTCCTCGAGCTACAAAAGCGCAACACTGCAGTTTCCATTCCACACTCTTGCGTGCGTGATGGGAAGCAAATCCAGCACTGACGAGTGCTCCACCCACTCTTCGAGTTGGCATTGATTTCTTAGGCCCCGCTGCAGGACTCAGTAGGAAGCAGACATTGTTTTTATTTCCATCATGAAAGCCTAGCAAGATTTCTACTTTTTTAAAAAAAGAGAAATTTGCATTAATACTCGAAATTATACATGATAATTCATACGAAAACATGAATAAAAAAATCCTCGAAATTAAAATCATCAAGTCTTATTCATGTTTGAACTGGTTGAGTCAACCAAATCGTAAATTTACCTACTAGATTATTTAAGTTTAACCCAATTAATATTCAAAATGATTCTATATCAAAATAAAGGTTTGATAACTACGAGCCGGTCATCCAGTTCGGAAAAGAAAAAATAAATTCCTGCATGGGAAGAGAATTCGAGAGAATCCATGTAAAACCATAAATAAAAACACGGGAATGATTGAAAGATTTTTAAATAGAAACGTCGTATCGAACTGGGCAGGTCATTGATTCATTGCATGCATCTGGAGCGCAGGTGAGGGGAAAAAAAGGAAATTACAAGGCAGAGTTCACTCTCTGGAAAAACTGAAAAGTCTGAGCTCAACAGTCAAATTGGACGAACAAATTAGACAAAAGAAGAATATAAATAAGAACATGGACGTGCTTATGTTTGGACACACTTTCACGCTGAGGGACATTCTGAAGTTTTGAAGTTCTTGCTGCTTGTCATTGTCACGATAATTGATGTTGTCATCTGCAGTTCAGGTAACCAGCAGCTGGTCCAAGTCCGGGACTCCGAAGAAGTTTCTGACCTTCGGATCATTGGAACGGCCATGCACAGTTTAATTACACATGTTAGAGCTTGTTCAGTGACGCGGCTGCTTCAGCGTCACCGAAATATTTTAATTTTTTTATGTTTCTAAATTATCTTGATATTAAATGTTTTAAAGAAAAAAACCTAAATGTGAGAAAATATCTATTGAAAAACCAGTCATGTAGTAAAGTAGTAATTCCAAAACGCGACTCGTGTGAAAACGAATGCAGAGTTATTATGCGCCCATGGAGATAGCTAGATTGCCTCGTAATTCCTATTAATTTCCCCGTGACTAGGATTTTAGAGATCACGAGTTCAAGAATGTGTGAATACAGTACAAGGCAGAGTTATTCCTCGGCGCAGCGCGCCAACCACAAAGCAAGAGGAGTTGTTTGGATAACGATTGATGTTTACCATTGCTCTTTTAACAACGATCGGAGCATGGTAGGTTGACTTTCCTTTTCAGTGTTCGAACCTCATAAAAAAGTCATGTGTTTGTATGGATGAGCGCTTGACTTAATTTTAAAATGTAAAAATTAGGAAGCAAATAAAAACTGACCCAGTACTAATAAAATCCCACGCGATTCATACTAAAAAAAAAAAAAAACAGTCAAGGCATGATGGTGCGAGCAAGAGTATAAAAAAACATGAACGATTTTCCAAACAGGAACAAGCATCGTTTTTAATTTAATCGCTCGAGTTAAGTTGAGATTTTATCAACACCTTCCACTCGCTTGAGTTAATTTGTTAAAAATAAATGGGATTATTTTTACATTCGAGTTGGGTATGAAAATTATTATTTTATATATATTTTTAAATTTACTGGTTATTTTTAGATTGCAATCTTGATTAGATTTATATATTTAATTTAATTTGAGCTTCGTAAATTAAATATATTTAAACCCTCTATCCTTCATTGTAACTCGTGTCACATGACCTTTGAAATTATAATTCAGGAGACTTTGTTCGAAAATGGAGAGCTCAATGGAATGTTGGGAAATAGTGGGGAAAGGGTTGATGGTATTGGGAAAAAAGAGAAGAAAAAACAGAAAGATAATTTGACATTGAAAGAAAGATGCCTGGCAGAGGAGGCATGCTCGACGCATCCTTGTCAAGGCTTGTAGCTTAGGAAGACAGCTTGACCTCGGGCCATGCTCCATAATTATTCTTCCACCACAGTGCAAGAGATCCTGTACAAGCTTCTGATTAAATAATTTCGCCAACAAACTGAGTAGGTACCTCCACCTCCAAGAAACCTCTCAAACAGAACTGCTAGTTTGGGTTGATGAATATGTCATTGTATTATTTTTATTATAAACCTCCAGAAACTGTCAGGAAAAAAAAACACTAGGTGTTGCTGGAAAAAATATTTAGATGACTATAATTTAAGTTAATTTTTGTTAAATTAACTGTTAAATTAACTAAAACGCCATCTAAAATATAAAACCAAAAGAACTTGTAAAAAAATATAGAAAAATTATAAAGTTCAAGATCTAATAACTTGATGTTAAAAATAAAAACAAAAAATTTCAAAAAATATAATGTCGATGAAGAAAACTCAGGTCAATCC
>Ga0325414_1007211_pt1 | contig 11808 bp, 12 predicted proteins | sample PopdelMetagenome_8_FD_206183 | JGI IMG/M metagenome (GOLD analysis project Ga0325414, IMG submission 206183) | Populus deltoides microbial communities from Bellville, Georgia, United States - Leaf-PdKOR-R3 | ecosystem: Host-associated > Plants > Phyllosphere > Phylloplane/Leaf | place: USA... | reverse complement strand
TTTTCGGTTTTTGGATCCCAATAACAAAAACCAGGACTCTAGTCACAGTTTTATTAGAAATACATTGAGGGAAATCAAATATGCTTAGGCTTAGCCTCAATACCACAATGAACAAAGGAGGGAGAGCTGAGAAATAGGATTGTTAGGTTATTGCTCTATTTGTTTTTTAAAAAAAATAAAAAAAATTATTTTTTTTGTTTTGAAATAATATTTTTTAACTTTTTTATATCATTTTAATGTATCGATTTTAAAAATAATTATTAAAAAATAAAAAATATATTATTTGATGTATTTTTAAATAAAAACATTTTAAAAAATAATTATTTATCACATATAATTGATATAGAGGTAATCTCAAACCCAAGGATTAACATAACTGGGTATACTAATATATATGTGACTGGTGTAGCAAGTTTTCATGTGGATATGCTGGCTATTTGAGATGCATTATGTTTATACAATTTTAAAACTCGTAATCAAATACTTAATAAATTGTGTTTAGAGAAAATACGAACGCTATCTCAAATACAAACACTCTCGTAACCTCATGGTTATGCATGTCAAGTAACTTAGAGGCTGAGAGTGGGAGGTCAAGCTAAAATATATTTGTTCACTCAGGAAAATAAAATGAACTTATAAAGAGGGGGAATTCATGGTTGGGGTTTTATGCAGAACCTCTATGTTGTTTTTTTCTTCAGCTATGCAATATTGCAATAGCTAGCCTTGTTTTTGTTTTGGATATCTACTTTGGATGCTATGTTGCTGGATTGTATCAGTAATTTCCACGGGCTGGTTCATTAATGGATGTTGGAATTTTGAGAACTAGGCGAGTTTGCTTGGAGATGGTGGCGAGATGTGACTCAAATGTTTGGTGAAAGTTTCTAGGAATAGTTGCAAGATCCACCTTTACTACTTTTAATATATTGTTTTCACTAATCATGAGGGATATAATTTTACTTATTAAATTTTAAATTTGTTTCCTAGATGTCACCAGTTTAAATATCATAAATCCTAGAGCCATTTAAAACTTATCTAGTCATTAATTTCAGATTCTCAAAAGGTTGATTCTCAAAAGGTTAATTGAGATGTATATAAACTGAACTAGACATCCACAATTAAAAAAAAAATTAATTCCAAGATAATTTGAAAAGTACACAATGGACAGTGCATGAGCTCACAAGCTTTCGAGGAAAGAAACTCTTGCAAGTATATGTGATAAGAGGGCTAAAGTGCTACATGATTAATTTAATGTGATGGTTTGATGGATGCTCATGAATTGTTTGACAAAATGCTAGAAAGGAATGTGTGTTTATGAAATGAGTTTTGAAGAACTATGGATGGTATTATTATAATTATAAATTATGGATGGTAATTTTATTATTTTAATTTCATGAATATAATAACATATCTTTAAATATTCAAATATTTTTTTGGTTTTTTTTTAACACATGAGATTGGAGATGAAAATTGTTGTTTAACAAATAAATTCAGGATATAAAGTATGATTTCTTAAAATACTACAAGAAAATAAAAACACGATCAATTATCCCTGTCGCACCCGACATCGCGGCGGCCTTAAAAATTAAATATTTGGAAAAGAACGGATTTCTGGCACCCTGTTCTTTAATGGGGAATGGTTTTTGTTTAAGGAGTCGCCACCTAGTATTATGGTCACTAGGAACCCTAACTAGTCAACAGAGATTCTATGGTTCGGGACTGGTTACGTAAAAGGGAAGATATTATCACCCCTTAAACGTCCTACCTAAGGCAGGCTGCATTGCTAGTTTCGTCTTAAATTGCTAAATGTTTATTAGTTTATGCTATGAAAATTTGCTTATAATATTCCTGACTCTGGCGCCAGTGAATATTCAACTACGAATATTTCCAACTCTAGCGTTGGTAAATATTACGTAGCTATAAAATAAATTAGATCAATATTTTATTTTATTCCCGACTCTGGCGCCAGTGAATAAATAAATAATAATAAATTTATTTTTTACAAATGCAAATATTTTTTATATTTCTAGCTAAATAAAATAAAATACAACGAATAAAAATAATATAAATTTAAACCGGTATTTTTATTCCTGACTCTGGCGTCAGTGAATAAACCAATAAATTTACATTATTTTTATTCATGCATAAACTTTTTTATTTTTTTATTTTTCTATTTTTTTATTTTTTTCTAGGACTAAACTCCACATGTGCATGCACAAACCGGTAAGTAGAGAATTAAATTGGCCTATGTATAGTACCCATGCAATTATAATTGCAAAGCAAAGGGAAATGAAGAACTTACCTGATGCAGGGAGGTGAAGTTGAAGACAGTGGCTTGCTTTGGATCCCTCGGTTCCTCCTCCCTCCTCTGCTTCTCCTCATCTTTCACTTTCTTGCGTCGCCTGTTCTCTTCCTGTAATTGTCTCTCTGCATCTGTGTTTATATTCTTCGTTTGGCCCCCCTGTTTTGTCCCTCATGTTTTGTTCTCTGGTTTCCTTTGTCCGTCCACTGGTTTTCTCGGTTTTCTTCCGCTTCCCTTCTTTCTCCTCTGTTTTGGTCCTCTATTGTGGTTCTCCTCTGGAGAGCTCAGGTTCTGGTGCAGTTGTTGCTGAAGATGGAGACCTGGCCTACTCGGAGTGCTGTACCGAAGAAAGGAAGCTTACTGCTGTGGCTGTGGTCCACAGCTGCTGAAAACAACAGCTAACACACAGGAGACGAATAGGCAGCTGCTATTCGCATTGCTGAAGGAGAGCCGTCGTTTGGCGAGGGTCACGATGCTTTAGAGAACGAGTGGAACAGAAAGAAGTCGCGCTGGTGGACTGCTGGCGGAACTATCAGCCTGAGGAAGAAGTAACTCGTAGACTCGATGAGATGCTGTTGTTGACGTGAGGAAGAGCTGATGATTTGGTCCGTTGCACTGTAAGGGGGCATTCCCTTTCGGCTACCATGGCTGGGAATGTCGTTGTTGCTTAGAGGAGAGGCCAAGGCTGGCGTGGTGGCAGTTTTGGTCTCAAGCTAGAGAGGAAAAGAAAAGCCACGGAGGGCTTGCTCTGGCTGTTTTTGGTGACTGGGGGAAGAAGAGGAGTAAGGAAGTTGGGGGAGGGGGCAGCGGCAGCTAGTCTAGGATTTGGCCGCGCCCCCTCTTTTTTTTTAATGTCTTTTTTATAATTTTTTTTGTAGGGTTTCGACTAATGGTCTTCTCCTGAGTTTTCTTCTCTTTTAGGGTTTCTCTCCAATCCTCCTCCCCCTTCTTTTCATACCCTAAGATCTGTATTTATAGTGCTAGAGTGTCCCTTCGCGTGTGAGAAACCAAGTTTCAATCAAACTCATTCTCTTCTTTGAAGTTGGAATTTGATTAAGAATCAAATTTGAAAGCGGATAACTATCCTTATCTTAAAGACAAGAATTATCTCGAAGATAAAGATTATCTTAAAGATAGGGGTTATCTTGAAGATAAAGATAGAATGATAAAAGCACATTGTAGTCCTTAATTTTTATGGAAGTTGACAAATCACACTTTTCATCAAAATAAATCTCTGATCTTTTAATTTTTCATTTTAACCCTGTGAAAATTAATTTAAAAGCCAAAAAGTCAAAATTGAGTTATGACAATCTCAATTATTAATATTCTTTGATGACTCAGGTTAAATTGTTTTCTGAAATATCAACAAATGACTTTTCCGTTCAAGTGTAAAATTGATCTTTAAAATCCAGTTATCTATCCATGCCTAACTGGATAATACTAAAGGTCACTCAGCTTAGATGTAATGTGTTTGGGATTGTGATAGTAATGGTGGTTTAAAATACTTTTCATTTAGAAATACATTTAAATAAAAAAAATTATTTTTTAAAAATTATTTTTCACATCAACACATAACAATATAATTATTTTAAGTAAAAATAAAATTTCAAATTTTAAGGGAACATGATTTGCATAGCGTTCCTAAACACTCTATTTGATGCCCTGCAACTCAAGGATGTTGCTGCAAGTAATGATGTAACTTGAGAACCTTTTTTAATACAAGCTTCTGCTTAATTCAATAAGCTAGTAATTACTGGATAACAAAATTTAATACCTTAATCCCAGCCAGCTGATTTGCCACTTCTAGCTTCAGGTGGTGAGTTGTGCTTGTCATCATCGACGACACATAAAACACAAACTTATGGTATCTGAAAGAGAGATGAAGCAATGAATAATGAAGGTGCGACTCATTTTACAAAAATTCAGCTTTATCCATTATATTGGATTTCATTTAATCCGTTTTATAAGTGAAACTTTTGGACTAGATGCTAGTAAATAAATACATGAAAGTTACATAGCCATGCCTAAGTTGTCAAAATGTTTGAGAACTGCAAAAGATCTCCAGCATTGGGTTGGGCAGGTCACTCTTACCACAAAAATTCAAAATCAAAAGGATGTTTTTCTGGCAGTATATTGTACTTCAAATCAGTCCCTGGCGCTGCAGATCAGTATATGTCTTTTTATTGTAAATGTTGCCCTCTTTATCTTCATATTCTTCCTCAAGATCTGGGCGCCACTTGTTCACTCCTTGCCGCGCTCGTATCCTCTTCCATAATTCCTGTGCTTCCTGAAAAAAAAAGTGAATAAATGAAAGAAGGTGTCACATTCCAAACTAACATACAAGATCTGAACTAAGAATTTCACATTAAAAGAAATCTGAGTTTGAGTGGCATAAACAAAATAAAAGGCATATAACAAAGAAAGGATCGGATTTCAGAACAAGGTCTGAGAAAGTGCACCTCAATCGATGTGATCTCATTGAAGTTCTTGGTGTTTGGGATGCCAAGGCAACGCATTCCATGCTGATGACGCCATTCCTTGAAATGCCGCTCAAACGCTCTACGACCCCAGTAACTATAGTTCCCACATATCTCGCATTTAAGTTCCTGACATGCAGAAAAATAATTGAGATCCTCTAGCCATAGAAACTATCAAATAGTATAACTAGACAAGGATTACAGACAAAGATCCTCCACTAAACAACTAGTATAATTAGAGAAGTATTACATGCATCATAATGATATATAATGATACTAGGTGTTACTTATTGCAACTTGAAAATAAAAACTTTCACACATATCAATTAAATACATCTGGGAAAAAAATATACAACAAAAAACTACTCTCCAAACGTAGAAAGAAAAAACTCCAAAACCAAAATGCTGATGGAAATGAAAGATACCGGTGAAGAGATATAATACTTACAATGACCGCAATGGGTTTATACAATTAGGGGGAGAAATACCTGACCAAGACCATGAAGTTTATACAGCCAGTAAGGTATAGGCTTCCCATCCCAACCCATTGGCAACTTGAGGGGATTGTAAATCTGTTGTTCTTCATCGTCACTTTCAGTGTCAGCCTGTGTCTCTTCCTGCATCAGTTTCAACATTGCATTATCAATTATTGTCATCCCAGACATTAAAGTCTCACTTCTTCCACAATAATAATCAAGCATCCAATTAAAGCAGTCGGAAAGAAAAATTTCATGCAAATGGTCTTGCTGTTTGTATTACAAATGGTCTCTAGATGCACAGTTGCCAATATGCCATTAGCATACCCGGCCAGTATATGTGAGGAAATATATTCTGCTTGTACTGGGTTGTAAAGGGGTTTGATCCCATTATATCAACATGGTGCAAACGGCTTGCTTCAAATTAGAGCAGGCACCAAAAGAAAATTGAAGGTCACAATGAAATGCTAGACAAAAAGCTATGATTCGCACTCTAGTTAAAAAGGCTAAAGCACTTGAAGAATTTGCAATAGCTTAAGAGCTTGTTTGACATTGTAATAGTGATTGCTTTTAAAAGTGTTTTTCACTTGGAAATGCATTGAAATAATGTATTTTTTATCACATCAAAACGATTTAAAAACACCAAAAATAATTAATTAGAAGCAAAACAAAATTCAAATTTTTGCAAAGAAGCTTTCCAACCGCAAAAACAAACGGAGCCTAAGACAACATACCTCCTCACGTTCTGCTTCCATTTCATCATATGTCAAAGCCTGCTTCTTCACAATATTTTCTTTTGTCCGTACAATTGTCTGCACAGGGTCACAGGAAAATCAAATATCCAACTACCACAAAAAAAATACAAATGATTTAAGGCACATGCAGCCAATATTCAAATGCACATTATTAAAACATACAAAAAAGCTGGCAGATAACCAAAGAACAAAATCTCAATGCGATATTGATCAAGAGGATGGAAAAGAAACTGGATGACTGCACCAAAGCTAACCTCATCCAGTAAATCACACAATTTATTCATTTTGGTCTCCATCAGGGCAATTTCTTTTGAATTGACAACTTCCTTTGAGTTCACAGCGCCTCCATTCGGTTCTGATGCACATGAACCTTTCACAAAATGTTTCTTGTCCAACTTTTCAAGAGGTGTGTGCTGCACAGAATGAACAAATAAATAAGTAAAGCACGAAATGCCACATTAAATCTATTTAAGGAAAAAAGAAAAAGTCATGTTGAGAAGTAATTTAATTTAAGGAAATAAGACTGTTTATGTAGCTTGAGGTTAGATGCTTAACAACAAACACACAAACAAACAAATATATAACCCCCTCCCCCCTAAAGAAACATAATAAATAAACAAAGTGCACACACAAAGCACTATCTGGCCATCCTAATTTTCACAGTAATTATAACCCCTCCCTTACTAGAAGATTAATGATTAAGTAAGAAACTAGAAACAATGGGGATGCTCACTGGATCTTTTTCATTCCTAAACTTACAAAGCCCATACAAGGTAAAAGAACTATTCCAACCTTTGTGAGAAAAAGCCTTTCAGCACGCTGCTGAATGGTACCGCCACTCTTGAGCCCCAATGCAGCCAATGCCTGTCAGGAAAATATGCAGCAAACGATTTAATAACTGTTAATTAGAAAGGACAACTAAACCAACAAGATAGAATTCTGCTAGCAAAACTGTCACAAACCATGAAATGATGATGGAGAAATACAATAATAACAGTTGCCCAAGTTATGGCCTAGTTTGTATATTACATACTTCAATGACTCCATGGCTACCCACTGGATATTTTTAATATTTTCCAGTGTTGATCACACTGTCTGATATCAGAATATTTCTTATTAAACTAATGAAGTAAACAGTGACAAAGAAATGTGACTCCACAGTGATGCTATGGATATAATTAATATTTTTCAGTGTTTGATCATACTGCATGATATCAGAGTAGTTTAACATTGATCACATTGTATGATATCGGAGTATTTCATGTTAAACTACCAAGCAATCAACAACAAAGAACAGAAATGTTAAAATACCAAGCAATCAACAGCAAAGAACAGAATCCAATTTTGCACTTTAAGCTCAACACTACAAGGAGAATGATAACAGCAGCAACATGTCAGCATCAGCTGACACTTGGTGATAACAAAATACAGAAGTACATCCTTGTTTCTTTGACATTAACATAAACTATCAGCATTAAGCAAGAGAATGCTCTATGATTATAGATTTCCAGGAAAAAAGAAAATGATTCATGGAAATATAAAGCAGCTGCAAACAATGATATTCTTACCTCCTTCAATTTTTCAGGGCCCACTTCTTTAAGCTCCTCAACAGTGCTGTAAAAATCAAGATCAATAACAGTATGATCAGCTGGCACATGCCCATTTTCTTGAGCATTCTTTTCCCATCCTTGTACCGTGCCATTTTCCCATTGCTCTTCAAATTCAGTAGTAACCTACAACAATAATCTACATTGTCAAATGAAGCACATGATTGGCTCCGACCAAGCATGATCAAAATCTCCTTTGTTCTATAGACTTGAGTTTTTGCAAATAAAAAGAGGCAGGCAATTAAAATGCCATAATATCATTTCTTGTGAGCAAATGTCTTGCACGTCTTGTGGCAGAGAAAGTATTTAAAATAAAATGAAAACAGGGTTTTCTTTCTGTTTTGTCCTTAACATTATAAGGTATGAATTGTGGCTGAGCCAAGTCTAGCATCATAAAATTTAAATGTAGCACATTTTTTAGCCCCATAGGCCTATATAGTACTCATGAAAACTTCACACTTCAAATCTTTAGGTAAAAAAAAAATGATTAGAGATAATTTTAGCAGCGCTTGGAATTTAGATAGAAAAAAAAAATTACTGCTCAACACTAGCATTAGCATCACATAAATCAAGCAGGCACGTATAATAGAACATCAAAAACACCATGAGGAGATGAATTTAAAAAAAAATGGCAGGGAAAACATCATATAAAACAAACCTTTGACAAAATCCTATCAAGATCTTGCAAGGGCTCTGTCCTCTGGAAAAAATAAAATAAATATTCAAGTAGATTCTCCATGTATTCCCTGTATTGCCTGCAGAAAATTGAAACAAAAAATGAAACAAAAAAGACATTAACTTGGATAAATAATTTCAAGTGAGGTACAGATGCAGGTGAATATAACATCTGATCATTAACTTAAAATAAATTCAAAAAAAAATTCAGGAGGGCAGGGGGGGAGAAAGAGAGAATACCTTGTAAACTTCACTTTACGGGGTAAATTATGTGGTTGGGAGAAAATGTCAAGGTAAGTAGAGTATTCAATAGGCTTCTCAAATTTTAAATTATTGAACTGGTTATACAATTCATGCATGTCTAAGTATTTCCCAAATGCTTCCTGTAATATAAATCCAGCTAAAGTATTAGTTAATTTAAATTGCTGGGCAAAATCATACAGCATAATTATGTAAAGTCGTGGTAGAAAAAACTAGAAACTACTACAGCCCTAAATTATCTGTTAACTAGCATAAAAATTCAGATATTAGTTTATAAAACTAAAGTCCTAAAATATCAAACTGAAAGGCAACAAATCTCACAGTAAATGAATTTGAAACTGCCAACAGAATCTCAAATCTCAAGATTTTGAAATGTTTAGAGCTCGCATATACATTATATGAGAACACCATCTAATTGAGTAGGTACACTTATAGAGTAAAAAAGTAGATAAAAATAACCCAGATCAGTTTCCTCAAATGCTATAAACTACAGCATCCCAGTTGCCTGGCACAAACACCTCAAATATCCATACATGAAACTAGAGCCCTAACATATCAACAACTGCACTAAGGTAAAATAATCATTAAGTGACACAAGTTAGAGAGACTGACCTCACCAGTAAACTCAATAACTGGTTCCTCTTTAAGCATTGCCTCATAATCCTCATTAGCATCAACCACACGCGCCGCTGGATGCCTTCTATGATACTCACGAATCTTCGCAGGCAAAAGAAAAATAATGATAATGATAAGATAAAATACAAGTAATTTCAATAAATAACAAGTAACCGTTAATTATCAGATAAATTTCTTAATCAAAATTAATGAAAAAATAAATTACCTCTTTTAATCTATCATAAAAAGCACTAAACACATTGGTTCCGGTCGCCGTTTGTCCACCGAGCGCCGCAATCTCATCTTTCCTCGCATTATCTCTATCTTCATAAACCTCAACCTGAAAAAAAATCAAAATCAAACACTTATTATAATTATAATTGCCTTCCATTAAACTTAATTGATGAGAGAGAGAGAGCAGAATTACGAGTTTCTCAGTACTGGCAATGATATTTTCGATCATGTTACGAACACGGTGGCTTTGAAAAAGACGGTCCTTGTTGTTTGCTGGTTCATTTTGGAGATCTTTAACGATAAGTCGTTCGAGTCTCTCTACTTCCTCGTGAGAAGCTCGAGTCACCTCTAATAGAGTCGACGACATCTTCACGGTGGCCTCTGCCTCAGGTTCCGGTGAAACTTGAGGTGGATTTCAGTGTGGTTTTGATTAGGGTTTTTTCTGTTGAGAAAGAAGTTGCAGTGGCGAGTGCAGGTCTGGTTTATTTTATTTTTATTGTCACAATCGAAATGTTCAATAACGTCGTCGTTTTTGTGTAATGTTTACTTTGGAAAGTAAATTGCATCACAAGCCCTGGAGTTTGGTATAATTATATTAGTAACTTCTTGCTTTTCAAATTATATAATTTGCTATGTATAAGTTTGTTTGTTTTTGCAAATGAGGTCAATTTTTAATTTTCTCTTAGCATAAAAAATATATATTGTTTGATGGTGAACCAAAGAGTTTATGAATCCTTTTTTCATCATAAGATTCTTTGACCTATTCTCCACCTTAAATGCGTGAAAATGGGTTAAGGTTTATGTACCTTATAATTAAACTTTAGATGAAGACCATTATAATTTAGAAGGATTATAATAATACTATACATTATTTGGTCAAAGGTTAAAAACTTTTGAATAACATCTCTAATTTCACAAATTTTTGAGGGGTTCCCATGTAATTTACTCAGACTCAGAGCATCATGCTCGAGATATCCAAATTAAAGGGACTAGAATGCAATAAGGGCTTTTCAACGAGGACTGTTTAAGCTGCTTAGCCAGCTCATATAAGCATTGCCCTGTCTTGTCGTCTCTCTCAGGGACCCGTTATTCTGTTGCGAGAAACTTCAGAATGTTGTTAGAAAGAAGAACAACGATCAAACGCATTGAAAAAGCTTAATTTTTTGCAAAAAATATAGTAATGTGGAAGCTAAATCAGTTCATACCAGGTGATGATGGGGAGAGAGAGGAGAGTTTCTTGGAAGAAGAATCAGATGGGATTTTTTCACTTTCTCCTACGCAGGTTTGTTTTTCTAATTCCACCTCAAATCTTGTTTGTTTCTTGATTAAAAAGTTTTCGTCTTTTTGTAGTTTAAAGCTTTTTTTTCTATCTGGGTTTTTGTTTATGTAGAGAATGTATGCATTTGCTGCTTCTTTGGCCGCTGGTTTGATTCTTATGTTTCTGGTATGTCCACCTTTTGTGCTTAAAGTTCATCTTTTTATTTCTTTTTGGGTTTTATTGAAGCATAAAATGTGTTCTTTATGCAATGTTAGTGATTGAATTTTAATGGGCTTTTTGGAGTGGTAATATGCAGTAAGTTTGGCTTTTAAAGAGGAAATTTTGAAAGTAATTAATGGTAGAAATATTATAGTATTTTAAGGAGCTTAAAGATTTTCTTCCTCTGTGTTTTTATTTGTGTCCAAGGTTTTAAATTTCTTTCTTGAACCGAGTGTTTGTCTATAAAACAGTGGAATTGCTTCCGAAGAGTTCATAGAATGTTTAATGTTTTCAGTGCAATATAGAGTTGGGTCTTGTAACTCATGCTCTACTAATTTAATATTGTCAGTTCAGTCTTTTCTGGACTGCACTATTCATTGGAAGTTCCTTAATCAAGCTAGTTTGAAGTTTGAGATTACAATGGTTTCCAAAATTTTATAGGGTCATTCGTAGTGCCTTTGTTCGCTAATGATTTGGCTTATAGGGAAACTATAGAAGATTGAGATGATTTATTTTGATTGGGAAGGTTAGTAGCTTTTCTGCTTGATCTTGCAGCATGCCTTTTATTAGACTACTTTACATGTTACCAACATGGTACAGCCCATAGCAAGCTTGATATTAAACTTCCTTTTCCCTCCCAAAGCATCTAAGAGGGACAAGTTGTCAGCATCTGCAGATCACTTGGCTTTTGTCATGCTTCCACTACATCTATCAAACCTTGTAAGTAGGATGCCTCGAGCACTATTTATATAACTCATATATGAAACCATCACTCCCTTGGGGTAGTGTTAGCATACCTTGGCTTGTTGGTTTATAAGGAGTTAGCTCTGAAATATACACTGAGGAACAGTCCTCTAAGCTTGCCTTGAGAAGAATATGAGACTTCCTCGCATCTTGGAGATGTTTGACAATTGCTGCTTCTGGACTGTCTA
>Ga0325414_1007209_pt1 | contig 11809 bp, 6 predicted proteins | sample PopdelMetagenome_8_FD_206183 | JGI IMG/M metagenome (GOLD analysis project Ga0325414, IMG submission 206183) | Populus deltoides microbial communities from Bellville, Georgia, United States - Leaf-PdKOR-R3 | ecosystem: Host-associated > Plants > Phyllosphere > Phylloplane/Leaf | place: USA... | reverse complement strand
AAACAAAAGTTTCTTAATGTTTATAAAGTGAAAAGTTGAGAAGTTAAAATTGGCTCTAAAAAGCATATAAGCTTTAGAGGGGAGAGGTCCTAAGTAAGGTTGGCTTTGGGCTTAAACCCCCCTGTGCTTGCACATCAGCCCAGCCTGGGCCTTAGCTTTAGCTCCTGAGCAATTTCTTCCAGAAGCATTTTTGTAAACCGGAATAGTTTTTTCAGCTCAAAAATTCACATTTATAGCCATAACATTCACTACCAGACTGTTATTGTTTGTTAGAAAATGTATCGTCAGTGATTTTTAGTCTGTTGATGATTCTGTCGGTAACACAATCACCGTTGGATTTACAGATGAAAAAAAGACATCAAACAAAAAATGTTAACGACATCATTTCGTTGGGATTTCTATCGATGTATATGGCATATTACCGACAAAATATTCACATCGATTATTACAGATTGTCAGAGGCATCTCCTATAATTTTTATCTAACTCTCTAGAACTCTCTGAGGGATTTATTTCATTGGTGATTCCATCTGAAATAATGGGTCGCATTTCATATAATGTTTTATCAACTCTCTAGAACATTTCAACGAAGGTGATTCATTTGTAATTTTGTTTGTAAATTGTTTATTTTTAAAAAAATTATAAAAAACAAAGTATAAAAAAATTAAAAGAATCTAAATTAAAATAAAAATCCAAATTTTTATTTCAAATTTTCAATACAATTCATTCAAAAGAGAAAGGTTGAAGAAGAAGGAGAAGGAGGAGGAAGAGGTAGGTCTTGGCTGGGACCGGGGGCCAATTAGGTGAACCATATATACCACCCATGTATGATTTTAGCTCTATGTGCAATAGTTGGAATTTGATCGTCTCGGCACTAAGTCATTATGTCTCAATAGCAAGATGAGTCGTTCAAGCTTCAATTTGTTTCTTTAAAATCGCCTGGAACTTCAAAGGTTGAGAGCTTGAAGTTGATTGCGAGGATCCAACGGTTGATACATTATGGTCTGTCCGTAAATCCTCGATTGTAGTATTTGAGATACCGAAAAAATTTAGGAACGCTTCTGAATTTATTTGTGGGTCTCTCGCATGTTTTTTTATGACTTTACTTAGTATTGGGTTGTAGACTTATACTGTGAAATGTGAATCTAGTATGTAATACATATGTCTTTTCTTTCTCTTTGAAAAAAAAAATTGTGTTTTGCTTTCAATTCAAATTTTATTGGTTTATTCATTAGCGCCACAATCAAGAATATTTGTATTCATTAATGTCAAAATTAGGAATACTCTTGAGGTTTACTAACATTGGAGTTAGGAATATTGACAATAGGATTAAGAATTATTTTGAATCCCTAATATTCATTAATGCCAAAGTCAGCAATACCATACTCTTTTATTATGTAATATTTATCAATGCCAGAATTGAAAGTATTTAAAGTTGAATATTCATTAGCATCAGAGTTAGGAATATTATTAGCATACCATAAAAAACAGAATAAAACAAACCCTTGATAATTCAAGACAAAACCAACAATGCAGTTTACCTCAGGTAGAACCCTTAAGAGGTGATAGTATCTTCACTTTTGTGTAACCAGTCTCGTACCATAGAATGTATGTTGACCAGTTAGAGTTTCTAGTAACCATAATACTAGGTGGGGACTCCTTAAACTAGATTTTTTTTCCCCTCTAAGAATAAGATATCGGATATATGTTATTTTTCCTACAATCATTAAAGTTCGTCGTGATATCGGGTGCGACAAAATAGTGACTCCACTAGGGATCTTATTGGACTAAGCTTTGTCTTTTGTTTGTCAATTGATATCATGTTTGTTATGTTGTGTTTATTTGGTTATCACTTTTTACAGCTTTAACATACATTTTTATTGTCATGTTGTTTGTTATGTTGTGTTTATTTAGTTATCACTTTTTACAGCTTTAACATACATCTCTATTATCATGCATCACTTTAAGAGCACACACCTTAAAATTTAAGATAGGTAGGGAAGTAATGGTACCTCTAATGACATTAGCCTAGGCAAGACTTGTGAAATCATTCAACTCTCGCTTAATTGTTTATTTGAAAGTGGTTGGTATGTCGATTTGATATTAAAGGCCTCTATCGTCACACTCCTTATAAGCCTTATATTGACCTTTCAAAGACGAACACTAAGCATGCGAGAGACTTTTTAAAATTAGATAATAACCTACCTACTAGGTTATACCCTGTATAATCTCATTATGGCAAACTCAACATGTGGCATCTTGAATTTCAAAACCATTGGATGCCAAATGGTCGTTATATAAGATACAAGAGTCTGAGTTGTTACAATTAACAAAAGAAAACTGATTTGAATTGAAAGTCAAAAAGCTTATCAAAAGCTCAAACTTAGCCAAGACTGGACAAGGATCCCCTCATTAGGATGATGATGACATCAGGATCCTAAAATTCATGAATAACGACTGTTGTCACCTCGTAAAGGCGAGTTTACATTGAATATGTATTTTTCTTGTTGATAAGATCATCACTTTTGTATAATTGCATGATTTTCATTTAACAAGTTGAAATTTAGGTTCTTCATTAAAACGCACCTACAACACTCGACTGTGAAAAAGAAAAATGAAAAACAAAGAAAAAGCTCAATTGAAAGCTTAACACCAAAAAAATTGAAAATTCTTAAAGAAAAAGTCATAAGGCTTACTAGTCTTGTCGAACAGGCCTTGAAATATAGATCTGGAGAATCAACATCTACATAGCCAGCAATCACAACTCAGCTTATACCTATGCTCGCAACTCCTTTTAATCCACAAATTTTAGAGGCAAATGAGGTGCCACATGAATCTCAACAGGCTGTGTATTTTCAATTTGCTTAACCAGCATATCCCATAAAAATATCGTCTATCATTGACTTTACAGTAAAGGAATCTTAAAAGGAAAAGATAGTAAAAGAAGATGACTTAGAAAAATTGGCTGCCCTAAAGGAAAGGATGAGGGGCAATTGAGGGAACTATCCTATATGATCTTGTAAAGGTTGTTGAGATGTGTTTAGTGCCCAATGTTGTCATTCCAAAAAAATTTAGAGTGCTAGAATTTATCAAATATACAAGAACTCGATACCCTATAACTCATCTCAAAGCATACTGCAACAAAATGATCGAGGTGGTTTATGATGAAAAATTGCTAATTCATTTCTTTCAAGACAGCTTAAGTGATGTTGCCCTCGCCTAGTATATGTGGTTGGACAATACCAAGGTGAAAAGGTGGAAGGATTTAGTTGATGCATTCATTAGGCAATATAAGTTCAATATGAATGTGGCCTTTGATAGGTCAAGCTTGCAAGCTATGAAGAATGAGAACAAAGACTTCATAAGAGAATACGCCCAAAGGTAACGTGAGGCAACTGCACAGGTTAATCCTCTTTTATTAGAAAAAAGAGATGATCAATTTATTTTTCAACACCTTGAAGGCCTCGTACTTTGAATATTTTGTTAGAAGCTCTGCATAACATTTTACTGACCTGGTTGTTATAGCTGAGAGGATTGAACAAGCCATCTAGTTGGGTAAAATTGCTGACTCGACTAAAAAGAAAGGTTTCACTGGAAAAAGGGAAGGAAACTGAGGCTCACAATATCGAAAGTGGTTACAAAGGCAAGAGAAAGAACTACCAAAATAAAAACACCAACCCCTCATATAGCTAACTTCTCCACACCGATTCTCAAAAATCAATTGTCTTGAAGATAAAGCTATAGTGTCATTAAGCCAAGAATGGTCTACATATGACCCCAACTGACTATTGAAAAGAAGCCCTTTTTGATAAATTCATAGGAAAGGAACGATTGGGAGATTCCAAGAAATTACAATCAATAGTAGCTAAGTGTTTGACCTTTTATGTATTACTTTACTAGTAATCATAGCTCAAGATTTTGACATAAGATCTTTATTGTTGAGCCTATTTTCTAAAGTTTCAATGAAATAATGAGTTTGTCCTTCAATTAAATATCTTCCTTTAATTCAAACATTATTCATTTTCATAAATCTTGAAAGAAGTTCCCTATAAGAACTCACAAATACATCTTTATAGCCTTGCATGATCTCATAAACTCGATTCATTTCTTTTACCAAAATATTTTCCCCTAGTGGAATTTTGAAAGATTAAACTTGCTTTTTTTATTTTAAAAATTATTCGATGTTTATTTAAAACAACATTTTGACATTCTATTTGTAAAATAACAAATGAATCAAACAACACCTTCATCAAGGTGACCAAACTCTAAAACCAGAGAATATGAAAAGAAAAATGAATTGTCACCCTCGCACCATGACTTTTGAGCCATGTTTTTAGATTTAAGCATAGTGTTATGTAATGGATTTGTTGTTCATGGATTCATGAAATGCATCTTTTTGCAAAGTCCAAGCCATCACACCAAACGATGTTAAAATTTGTTAATTTTAATTATTTGCGTTTGAAATGAGAAAATGTCATCTTTGTTATCCCTTTCACAATCTAAAATAAATACATCCCTTATGCTCCCCCTTTGAACCTAAATAAAATTTTTTTTCATGAAAAATCTTGACTAAGATCACACCCCACACTAAGAGCAAGTGAAATTTCAATGATCAATAATGATGAAAAGGTCGTGAGAAAGTCAAAAGACAAAAGATCCTAAGAAACTCAAATGCTATAGGGCATGCCCAAATCAAGAGTGAAAATGATAGTCAAGATAAAATGAGGATGCCCAACCAAAACAATAAAAAAAATGCAAATCAAATAAAAACAGCAAAAAAAAAGATTTATAATCAAGCAAGTAAACAACCTGGAATAATAAATGATGCTCTCAGAATATAAAAAAAATATTTTTTTATAAGAATCATGATATCGAAATAAGCTATTTATTATACAAATAGCAGAAAGGTTGATGCTCATAATCTTATGAATAGTGGTGTTGTAATAACCTTGAGAATGGAGTTGCAAATGTTTCATGATCAGCAATGTCGCACTGCCTTACTAGTCATAATATTAATGGAAATGGTGGTGATTAGCGGTTGATTGGTGGTTATTGAAAAAAAAAAACCGTCTAAAGAATTTGGTGTGCTCCCTAATGGTGCAAAAGTGATGTCATGAGAATAAAAAAAAAAATTAAAGTGTGAGAATATATTGTGGTGTGTGCGAGGGATTTTGCAAGGTGAATGTCCAAATAATATCTCTGGGGGTGGAGAAAAAGAGGCGAGGTTGCTCGTCTCCTCAGAAGGAAGGTAGCATGCCATTCAGGCCAGGCCCGAACATCATGACGAGGATGACTCTTAACGGGCCTGGCTCGTATCTTCTTCTTCTTCTTCTTCTTCTTCTTGTACCGCCAGTTATCAATATTGTTCGAACTCCATATGTTTTGAAGAATAAAAGATACTGATGTTACTCTTGTGTGAAGCTAATTAATATCTATAATAGAATTTCTGTTAAGTACAAAGAACAGACAAATATATATGTTTTGCTAGTGCTATTTAAGTCTCTTTAATTATTTTCTGTTATTGTTACAAATTAATTAAAGAAATGTAGACAAATTATATATATATATATATATAGGTTACGTGGAATGAAAAAAAAAAGAAGAAAAAGGAAAAAGGAACAAGCATAAGAATTTCTGTAATTGCTTTTGATTCAATAAAACAAGTCTTTTATATAAAATAAATATAAAAAAAGATTTTGTTGATAACATTGTTTTAAAACCTGAATTGACTTAGCAGGTTAGTTTGGGATTTGAAATTTAAATTAACCCAAGTTGAAAAATAAAAATAAATAAAAAATTTAACTAACATGTTAAAAACTCAGAGGTACATCCAGATTAAAAACTAATTTTTTATATATTTTATTGTCAAAACAATACTGTATTAATTTTTAACGTATTTATTTTTTAAAAAACCAAATTTAAGAGATTAAATCAGGAAGCATATTTGAATTCATTACAGCATAGCTTGTACTATGCAGTGTATCCTTGTATACTGACGCATACCTTAATATTACGAAGATGTCATCCAATGTCAAAAGCCAAATAAATGTAATGGATTGTACCAAGATACTAGAATTTCAGAATTCAAATGAAGGATATTGCTCCAGCTCATGAAAAGCTAGAGAAGGTTATGAGCATCTTTGATATTGTGTGTTTTAGTTAATGTGTTATTGTTGTATTTTGAGATAAAAATAATATTTGATAATTTATTAGTATGATGTGTTTATTAACTAGGACTTAGTGTTTCACTGTAAAGTGAATTACTGTGAATTATGAACGCTTTCACTGCAGATTATGTTGTTTCGAATCATTGTAGGTTGTGAGTGGTTTCACTACGAATTGCACTGCTTGGGTTTACTTTTTATTGGGCTCTTTCAAAACGTGTGGGAGTGGACACAGACACATTGCATTGTAGACGGTACTATAGGCATAGACTGTTTTCACTGTGGACAACACTGTAGCGCTCTGGGAGGCATTCCTCTACTATGTTTTTGGTCAAAAATAGCGGCTGGGGGTGTTGTCTTCTCTGCCTAAAGTTGTTGGGTCTGGCTTGGCAGCTGGACCCAACTTTGTGTAAAATATTATTACTATCAAAGAAAAACAATAAATTTTATTTGAGGGGATTAAAAACTATAAAAATTTGGGTCAGATAAATTTAATACTATTAATATTATTAAATTTGAAATAAATTTTATTACTATAAAAAATTTATAATTTTGATTTGAAGGGTAAAATCAATTATTATTATTATTATTATTATTATTATTATTATTAACTTAGGTCTGACATTCCTTTCCAGATCCAAGAAACTTGGGTCAAGTGTCAGGATCCATTTCTCTTGGGTCCCGCATCCAAACTCATTTCTCTTGGGTCCAGCGTCAAGACCCAAGGTTCTTGGGTCTTAAGATTTTTATGTTATAAATATTTTTTTTATATAATTAGTATTAATATAAAAAAATATAATTATTTTATTATAAATATAATTATTTTTATAATAATGAAAAGTATTAATATCAAAAATATTATTATTTGTGTTATAAATAATATTATTTTTATTATAATTAATATTATTAATATTAAAATAGTATTATTTGTGTTATAAATATAATAAAAACTTGGGTCAGACGAGTTTAATATTATAACTATTATTATATTCATTAATATTATTAAATGTGTAAAAAATATTATTACTATAAAAAAAACATAGAATTGATTTGAATGGTAAAATCAATTACTATTAACTTAGGTCAAGCATCCCCTTCCAGACCCAAGAAACATGGGGCTGGAAAGGGACGCCTCATCCAAGGAATTTAGGTATGGCTAGAGCGCAAATTCAAATCCATTAGGTCTTGCAGCTCCGCCTAACCCAAGACTATTGGTCTTTCATTAGGACCCAATCTCTTAAGTTCTGGGTCAAGACCCAATGTTAATGGGTCCTGCGTAGGACCCAATTCTCTTAGCTTGTGTCAGGACTCAATTCTCTTGGCCTATGTTAGGACTCAATGATCTTGGATCTGGCGTCAGGACCCAAGGTTCTTGGATCTTATGTTTCTAAATATTATTATTTGTGTTATAAATATTATTATTTTTATTATAATTAATATTACTAATAAAATAATTAATAAATTTGAAAAAAAAATTATTATCAATATTGAAAAACAACCATAGATTTGATTTGAAGTGTAAAATTAAAATTATTATTATTATTAAAATTTAAAAAACTATTATTACTATCGAAGAAAAACCATAATTTTTTTTAAATATTAAAAAAATAAAAATTTTGGCAGACAAGTTAAATATTATTATTAATATTATAAATATTATTGTTGGGTTTGGCTTTGCAGCCACACTCAACACTCTTGGGTTCGATGTTGTAGCCAGACCCAACGCTCTTGGATCTTCAATTTTTATAATATTTTTTTAAGAAAATAAAAGGTGATTCCGCAGCGTAACGCGGGCCACCTAACTAGTGAATACTAAAAATAGTTAAATAGTGTTTGATCAAATTCAGTTGTAGTGTTTTTTATATATAAAATAATCATTTAAAACATTAAAAATATCTTAATTTGTATTTATATTAAATGATTTATAATCTCTTAAACTTATACGCATATGTTGGAATTGGTTTATAAAATATGTAATTAGTTTTTTAAGGCTAAATTATATGTAAGGGACCACTCACAGTCGAGGTTAAAATCATGTTAAATTTTATGATTCAGCATGGATACTTTAACGTGAAATATTAATATGTTTTAAAAAACTAATTAAAGGTGAATGCGAAATTGTTCTAAAATACATTTGGATAACAAAAATTCCAAACCCAAAATAGCTTTGATAATTAGATAGGAGGCTTGTGAGCTCATGAGTTTGAGCTTGAGTTTAGTTAATGAAAAATATTTGTTATTAAGTTCTTGTTTAATTAGTAATTTTTTTTAATCCCTAAAATATCTTAGTACATAAATTAATACATTGATTATACGATCGAAAGGAATGTCATTATAAGTAATTCATTAACTATGAATATTTTAGATATTCATGAACTATAAACATTCATGAATTATGAACATTCATCATAATTAATAAAATATTCATGAATTATGAAAACTCATGAATTATGATTATTAATGTTTTAGTTTCTAAGTCCTATAAATAAATGTCTTGAATTGGTGGAATAGGATAAAAGAATTTTATTGAGTTATTTTCTCTCTTTGTTGTTAGTTTTCCTAAAAACTTGTTCTTTAATTCATTTTTTCTACTCTAGAGCTTAGGTTCGTTCTTTGTAGAGAGATATTAACTATTATTCATTTAATTTCTTTGGATCTTATTTAAAAGTGTACCTAAACAAAAAGAAGTTGTTGGAATTTTGAAAAGCTTACTAAAGAAAGTCATTTTGCACCAAGTGACGAGCAATAAAGTTTTAAGAACAAATAACAATCTAGACAACAATAAAATTTAAGAATGGATATCTCCTAAGGACATCAACAAATATGTATTATGAAGTAGTTTTATATTATAATTATAATATTTGTGTTGGTTTGCATGCTAGAATTGTTTTTCATGCTAAATTTATAATTACAAATATATTATATTATAATTACAAATATATTTTTTGCAAATTTATATATTTGTTTAGTATTCATGCTATATTTTTGTAATGGTTACAATGTTTTTATATCTTTGCATGATTATAAACTAAACATATTTTTCTTATTTGTCTAATCTTTACTTGTGAATTTTGGACAACATGTATGCATGTATACTTGTTTTTTATTAGAGTTATTTTTAAGTTTTAAAAACTAAAAAGAAAAAGGTTAATAGTGTAATAATATATGTACACATCATATTAATTCAATATAATTAATAATATAGAATTTTTTTTTTTTGAATTTAAGTACTAGCACTAGCATCTTTAGTTGATGTGTTCATAATTCATTAAAATAATTAATGAAATGTTGTCATTTTTATTTAAAATAATGGATCTTACAATAAGTAACCTTGTTTCTATTAAAAGTAGAAGCATCTTATTTTTTTTAAAAGTAAATTGTATTTAAAGTGACAATTATTTTTTGCTTTCAAAACGAAAGAAGTGTTAATTAAACATTTCTTTTAGATCAGAAGTAGTTTTTTTTTAAAAACACAATAATACCAAACAGACATTATATCCGATGTAATAAAAAAGAATAAATAAAGACAATCTATCATGACTACACAAGCATACAAACAAATACATTAAGATTATTAATATGATTGCAAAAAATAGTCTATTGGCCTACATACGCATTATTGAGTTGGGTTTATTATCCTCACCATTTAAAAGAAATTTCTTGTCGCATATAAATGTATAAATTATTCCTCACATCTTATTCAAATCTTCATAAATTATTTCAAAAAACAATATTAACAATATTTAGGGATGGCATTGCACAACATATAATCCATTTATATATTTATTCACGTAACATTAATAGAAATACTAAAAAACACTGGTCTTTTACTCTCTCTTTTTCTTCAACAACATTCAATGTAACATTATGAAGTGCTATAATGCAATTGAGTCGGTCCCTAATGGTCATTCAATATATATTATTACAAATTTTATAACATTTTTCCTTGAATAGCCATGTACTAAAAATATATCTCATTAAAACCTTGAAAAGAAAAACTCAATGGAAAAAAACCTAAGCGAAGGAAAAGGAGTATAACATTCTTGTGTGATTTCTGAATACTTTAGAATTTAATAGAAGGTTTTATATAGATACTTCAAGATCCATATTTGAGAACTTCAGGATTAAGAAAAATGTTAAATTGACTCATTAAAACCTTGCAAAGTAAAACTCATTGGGAAGGAAAAAAAGTTCAATTTGTATTAACTTCACCTCAAAATTACATATCTTATGATGAATCTTTAAGATGTCCCATTCCAATATTATAGATCTTGAAAGTTGAAACTAGTAAAGACTTTGTAAATAGGTTTGCTAAATTATCATTTGACTTGATTTGCATGATATTAATTTTTCTCTTCTGTAAAAGCTTGTGAGTATAAAAGAACTTTATGACATATTGATGCAACCATATAATTCAATAGTTTCACCCACATTTAACTAGTGTTTTGCCTATGTTTTATATATAAAATGCCTTGATATTCTTTGTTTTATGTTTTGAAGGCAATTTTGGATGAAAGATACAAAAAGGAGTAAATTGGAGATAATTGGCAGATTTGACCTTCAGTCAATGTTTTGTGCAGAGCGTGAGCTCTAGAGGTTGAAATGAAGTGATTCCAGTGGCATTAAAAAGCTAACATCCATACCTTTTTAGAAATATAAGACAAGAAAATAAAATAAGGAAGAGCATGGAAATCGCAGCCTTCAAAGTCAAATCTCGCAATCTGTCAGTGTTGACCTTCGGTCATTCCAACTTGAATATCTGGAGCTACAAAAGTCCAATTGATGCAAACTCAATTTTGTTGGATTCATGACTCACAGGTCTATAAACGCTCCAAATTTAAGCCAAAATGATATCATATGAGGGAGATATGATTTTTCAAAGATGACATCTGAATTTTGCCAGCAAACAGGTTTCGTGAAGAAACGAGTCCAAATTACGTTCCGAAGCGTCTAAACTGATATCCAAGTTTTTATTTCAGCAATTTAGCTTCTCTAAGTCAAAGCTTGAAGATTTCATGCAAGACTATTTCTTCTTTTTTAGAAAAATAGTTATTAAAGTACTTAAATGTAAACAGTCTACTTAATGGAGGACTATTTTGTAAAATAGAGACCTAGGGTTTCCTAAGATATAAAAAGAATGAGAGAAGAGAAGGGGGGCAGCCAGCCAAGAAGAGAAAAACGCCCCCTTCCTCTAAGAAACCCTAAATTATGCATTCTTCCTTCTTTTTGATTAGTTGTTCAACAAACATGCAAGGCTAAACACTTTTTCTTGGTTGCAAGGACACGGAAACCTTCGGATTTCAAGAACTGTAAGATTTATTTTACCTTTTCTTTTCAGTTTATATGATGAATATGTTTGTTCTCCTATGCTTATTTTTCCTATGATTGTTTATTTTAATTGCTAGAGCGGACTCTAAGTTATTATTATAGACAATCTATTGCTAAGTTTGATATCAAAACCGGAGTTGTGGTATATGAACTTGTGAAGCAACTGAGTTTAATAATTGTGGCGGATCTACGTTATTAATCTTAGGGAGAACATTCAATCAAATCAAACATAGACTGCGGACAGTTATGTTTTCTTGATTAATCAACTTATCTAGTTCTTAAGGCTGCCATTAAATTAAATTACTAGTGCGGACACTG
>Ga0325414_1007206_pt1 | contig 11811 bp, 12 predicted proteins | sample PopdelMetagenome_8_FD_206183 | JGI IMG/M metagenome (GOLD analysis project Ga0325414, IMG submission 206183) | Populus deltoides microbial communities from Bellville, Georgia, United States - Leaf-PdKOR-R3 | ecosystem: Host-associated > Plants > Phyllosphere > Phylloplane/Leaf | place: USA... | reverse complement strand
TGCCGTGTTTAGTTATTAAATTTGACCCACTGATACTTTGCCGCAGGGTTAAGGAAGTTAATCCCAGTCAATATCTTTATTTTTTAAAAAAAGAAAAAGACAAAATCGTGATATTTAGGTATTTTTTAAAAAAATCAATTCAATTTTTTATTAGATTAAGAGTGTGTTTGGTAGTGTGGTTGCGGGTGCTTTTCAAATAACTTTTCGTGCCAAAATGCATGCAAATGATGTTTTTTTATTTTTTAAAAATTATTTTTGACATCAGCACATCAAAACGATCCAAAACATACAAATCATATTAAATTTTAACAAAAAAAAATTCAAATTTTTTGGGAACACAACCGCAGCCGCGTTCCCAAACATATTTTAACTAAAACACTAATTAACTCATCGACTAGATCAACTTTAAATTACTCTTTTTACACCAAACATGAGTCTGGAAGTAAGCTAGCTTAGTTTTAGATTTGCTTATTAAATATGCATTACTGTAATGTGGAATATTTTATACTTGAAAAAATATTAAAATATATATTTTTAAATTTTAAATTTTATTTTTTATTTCAATATATTAAAAATATATAAAAATATTAATTTAATATTTTTTGAAAAACAAACATATTTAAAAAAATACCTAATGCATCTCAAATAGGTAGTAAACTAGGTGGAATTTAATTAAAAAGAAAAAAAAGAGAGAGAGAGAGAGAGGCGGCTTTGATGGATTAGCTCGAAAAACGCATTCCTTGAATACATAAAACAACTGCCATTGTTTCTACAATTATTTACAGCAGCTGCCCATGCTTGGTGTTTGGGTAACTTAGCCCATATCTAGTCCTTTAATCTCATCTTTCGTTAAGTTAAACGAAGCCCAACCTGGCCCTTATAGCAAAGACCAGCTCCGTCCAGCCCATATCACTCTTTGTTTTCTTGCCTCCCCTGACTCCCTCCCTCCCTCCCTCCCTCTCTCTCTCTCTAAAATCACAATCACTGAAATTCTGCAGTCGCAAGAATGAACAGGTACCCATGTCAAGTAACTCTTATGAAACTCTTATTTATTTGATTTAATTAATTTTTTTAACTCGTTATTATTATTACTAAGTAAATTCTCTTTTCCCATTTTTTAAAACATTCAACAAATGACAGGGTGATTGCAAGGAAAGTTGTTCCTGCTAATAATCAAATATTCAAACTTTCAAGGAAGAAATTTTTCAGTGATGAAGCTGCAAAAGCATCTACTGCTGCTGCTTCTTCCCAATCTAATCAGGTAATGATTTCCTTTATTATTAATTGTATCATGTGTGTTTTTCATGTGTTATGCATTGAAGGGTCTTTTTTTACTAGAATTCTTGCTCTTCCAGTCTTATTTTTCCAAAAATTAGTTTTATATCTCTATAAAGGTTAATGGGTTCTTGTAAAGTTTTAATCTTTGTGGTACAATATTGGATTTGATTGTTTTTGTTTTGGTGTGGTAGGAGAGTGATGGCAACCTGAGTTTTACTGGCAATGTTCAGCCATATGACATTGCTATTGTTGGGGGAGGCATGGTTGGCATGGCCCTAGCTTGTTCCTTGGGTAGGTTTTTTTTTCCCTCTCATTTGCACTAGTCTACTATTATGTTGTCACCGCTCCATTTATTCTTCTATGCTTGGCAATTGGGGGTTGGATTTAAACAAACAAGATCAAATAGAAAATATAGGAGCTTGCCTGTCAATGGCTTTTGATACTGTATGTTCTTGTAGTATAAATGACTCAATTCTCATTGATACATTATGTTTTGTATGCATCAAGTTATTAACTTTGTTGCTTGCAGCAACCATGCCATTGACGAAGCATCTGAGTGTTGCCATCATTGATAGCAGTCCTGCTTTGGCCAATAAACCATGCATAAAGAGAGAAGACCCGCCTGATCCAAGGGTCAGTACAGTCACACCTGCAACTATATCTTTTTTCAAAGGTATCGTGATAAATGCATGCAATTCCTCTTGTACGGTATATGTGTATCTCCTGTGTTTTTTGTTAATAACTCACACTGTGAAGTTACAGAAACCTCAAGACTGATTTCTCTGTGCTTATATAGTGTAACTGCTTTAGAATAAACTTGTGTTATGAAATTAAAAACACACCTTTACCAGGACAATAATTTGTTTCCTAGAAGACTTGGCATCGTAATTGGTTTCTTTAAAGTACCACAATGAGAGACTGCTAATGTTTAACATACTTTTTGGCAACAGACACCAGACATAATCTTTGGATTGTCATTGATGGTTTTGCAGATACTGGTGCCTGGCAATATGTTCAACAACATCGACATGCTTATTTTGATAAGATGCAGGTGATGACTGTTTTATTTACTTTTCTTTTATGCACTTCTAATTTTCACATGGTTGACATAGTCTGTTTCAAATCTGGAATTACCTTGAATTACTACCATTGCTGATGCATTTTAAGTTTTTTCAACTTGTGAATTTGATGCATTCTGGCACATATGAAGTTTCTGTTTGGCATCTGGAACTAACTAGAAACTTCATTACAAGGCTTGAGAATTTTTAATAACAGAATTTGGTTCACATTAGAATGATTTATGATTACTGTTGTGCTGCTATCTCTTCTTATCATATTTTTTATTCTTTTTTGCAGCTACATAGAAAGTGCTATCTTTTAAATTGCTTGATTTTGCCCTCTGCAATGAAATATATACTGTACTGTCACATAACATATGATGCCATCAGTTGCCTGCCACTTCTTGATTTTCTGTAGGTTTGGGATTACACTGGCTTAGGATATACAAAATATGATGCAAGAGATGTAGACAAAGAAGTTTTAGGGTAAGCCACATGTAGAAGTGAAAATATCATATTGTGATCCTGCTGTTAGATATCGCAGAAGATGCTGATTTTGGACTCATCATGATGCAGGTGTGTGGTGGAGAATAAGGTGCTCCATAGTTCTCTGTTATCACGAATTGAGGTATTCTTTACACCAAACTGTTTATCTTCATACATAACGGGAAATCTAAATCTGTTGATGCTATATGCAATACCTAATGGGAACTTTAAATTTGTTGATGGTATACGTTATCTTATGCATAGATTCTATTACCATTATGGAGATTCTAGTGGGAATCTATATGGGCCTATTGTATATTTATTTTCTGAGGAATATCACCTATTTTTCGCTACTTCTTTTGAATATCTGAATGTAATTATACTCTTTCCATCAATAATTAAAATATAAACATGTATTGTGTTCCTATAGGTGCAGGTCTTTCTCAAACACTGGATATGTCCAGTTTCATCTCTCTTTTGTGGAAACTCTCATGCTTTATCTATTACTTCATTTTCTTTATGTGTTGCATTTGTGATGTGGAATAGCCTTTTTTCTTTATGTGTTGCATTTGTGATGTGGAATAGCCTTTGAGGTCCTTGTCCCCTGACTGAACACATCCATTCCTTAAGAGAGATATTTCTTTCTTCATATCAGTTCCCTTGGCATTTCCAGGGTGAATTATCTGATAACCGTGTGAGATAATAATCTAGGTAACGCATCTTGTTCTTGTGCTTGTCTTCTTGATTCTGTTATGCTGTATGTAATCTCTCGATGGACATTAAGGGATACAAGTTTTCTTGTTCATGTATCAATAACAAAATCAATTGTTTTTCCACTAGGAAAAAAATGCTCTCTATTGTGATTTCTGATACTAAAAAGTTAAACGTACAGGACACAGATTTCCGAAAGAAAATATACCATTCTAGATTAACTTCAATGTCTCTAAATCCAAGCTCGTCATCCATAGTGGTGGAAAATACAGCCTCAACAGAAGCATCATATGCCAGGGGACGTTTAGCGAAGCTGGAACTTAGTGATGGCAACAGCCTATATGCAAAGTTGGTGGTAATTTAACGTGCACTGATGAAGCTATGTTATGCCTTTAAAATATATTAGAATGAAAGATTTGCAATTTCATTTTAGACAAGAGCCGCTATAAAATGTTTATCATGAATATCATATCAATCAGTGTCGAGTTATGTTGCATTCATCATAGGTTGGATCTGATGGTGGGAAGTCACAAGTCCGGGAGCTTGCAGGATTTAAAACAACTGGGTGGAAATACTCGCAGAATGCTGTAATATGCACTGTAGAACATTCAGTAGAAAATTATAGTGCATGGCAGCGGTTTCTACCAGCAGGTCCAATTGCACTTCTGCCAATTGGAGACAAATTCAGCAATATTGTTTGGACCATGAACCCAGAGGAGTCATCTGATTTTAAATCAATGAAAGAGGATGATTTTGTGAAAGCTGTAAATCATGCTCTGGATTATGGATATGGTCCTCATCATAAGTCAAGTCTACCGGGTAGCGCAGGCATGTTTTCATGGCTCGGAGGAAATGTGACAATATTTGCTAATGAGTCTTTTGAAATTCCACCAAAAGTGGTCAAGTTGGCATCTGAGAGGATGGCATTTCCATTGTCTTTAATGCATGCAAATGAATATGCATCAAAGCGTGTTGTTCTGATTGGTGATGCAGCACACACTGTTCATCCTTTAGCCGGCCAGGGAGTTAATTTGGGTTTTGGAGATGCATTTGCTCTTTCAAGAATCATTGCTGAAGGAATTGCTGTGGGCATGGACATTGGGGAGGTATGTCATCTTCTGAGTTTCTTAATTATACTTGGAGTAGATTATTTATCACCATACACTTGCTTATATTCTTCAATAATTTACAGTGTTGAAATATCCATTGCCTTAAATATCATGTCAAACAACTGATGTAATAAAAATTGGATCACTTTTCCTTGTGGCTTGTTTTTTATTTTCAGGGTATTTAGCCATAATTACATTCCATGTTTTGCATTTTTACCCTTGCCTTGGCAGTTAGTTCTTATTGACTTTTTTACGGACTACATTGGATTAGTTTTATCATCTGAGTTTCTAGCTAGTGATGATGCATATCCTGATGGAGCCCATGTTGTTGCATTTGTTGATCATTCTACATGATGAGAAAAATTGTCGCTAGTAATCAACTTGGATACAAACATAAATGATTTCTTTGTGGGTATTATTTCTAACAGACTTTGTGCTTTATCTAAAAAAGATTCTGTCAAAATACTAGGGTGGATTGTTCCATGACACTCAAGGAAAGAAAATCTTTCATGGCAGATTTGTACTTTCCCACAAAAACTATTTAGTGCCTTATCTAAGCTATGGCATTAATAATAATAAAAATGATTGAGCTGCTCATTTCTTGAAGAAAAAGTATATTAGAAAGAAGTAAATCGACCCAAGAAATCCTCTTTGCAATCTGTCAAAAATGCCAGGCATGCATGCATTTTACAGAATTGAGCACTCTAATATCCTACTGTTAAACATGCGTCTGTGGATGGACAACATCACTTTCCTAACAAATCAGTTATATAATATATTTAGACATCATAGGTTGTGGTGGTACGTCAAGTTTTGGCCTAATTGTCTTGCATGATGGTATATATATTAATTGGTAATAATTGCTAAAGTAAAATTGATTTGCTTTATGCAGGTATCGTTGTTGAAAAAATATGAAGCAGAGAGAAAACTGGCAAACATGACTATGATGGCTATTCTAGATGGCTTTCAGAAGGCATACTCCGTTGATTTTGGCCCTCTAAATATACTACGTGCTGCTGCATTTCACGGGGCACACTTTATTTCGCCACTCAAGAGGTGTATCATTTCGTATGCCTCGGGAGAGCAAAGACTACCACTTTTTTCTTGAGCCAGCCATACAACATCACGAATCAGACTCAACTTCAAATTTCCAGATTTTGTATGACGCAATAAATTGTAATTTTCTCCACACTACATGCACTGCTAACTCGCTAATATCCAAAAAGAAATAGAATAAGTGTTCTACCCTTTTTCTTCAAGTGGATATTTGCTTGTATGTCCACTTGAACCTGGGTGGTAAATACTAAAGCCTGCCTTGTAAATGATGGGACTCTGTTAGTATTGCCGGAAGCTTGCGTTTCTTGTAAAATGCTTGGGCTGCTCATTGTCGCACTTCTTACTAAAACTAGTTCAAGAAGATTTGATTATCATGTATGTTTTGGTAGGCTATTTATTTAGCTTAGTTGAGAACATCAGCTGGTATGCCCTGGGTGCTGCTGCTGCACAATCGTGGCCAATCTTGTTGATACCCTGAATCCTAATCAACAAGTATATCATCATAATTTGTACACTGCCAGTCAATATCCACAAAGAACTGCTTGGATTATTGCTACATGCTCTGTCAATATTGGCCAGAATTTGCGCGGGAGATTTTGTCCAAGATTTGATCCTGATGATGTGAATATTTTGGTTGACTATTTTTTTTTTTGGTCTTTATGTCAAACTGAATCAATAAAATTTAATTGTTGATCATTGTTCATTACACGATACTGGTCTGATCCATTTTGAACTAATGTTTCACTGATTTTCTCAAAATATTCAATGTGGACTATTATGGGAATCACTGCTAACTTGGCAGGGAATGGAGGAATCAATTCAGATTTAACATCAGGCTGTACTTGCCATGGGAATTACTGGCGAACCTGACACTGTATAATGGTGAAAATTCAAAATCCATTCTTATTCAGATTCCTGCACGGAGCATTTGGCAACCTTACAGGCCACTAAGATTTCAACTTTACTTTCAAAGCCAGCATCATGAAGATATGTATCACAACCACCTGTGAGCGAGTAATCTGGCAAATAAATGTCTAAAGTCAGAGCAGGGAGTGAAAATGGGAGCTCAAGAACTCAAATGATATAGAAATATACCAAAGAGTGAGGGTTTCAATCAACCAAAGCACCTCAGCAAAATTCAATTGCAGAAGCCAGAATTCAGCCGCCGGTGAAAATTGAAGTAGAATGCCTTTGTGGTTTAGGTTCATGTATTTTCCTCAGATGTACATTGCACATGCTGTGCAAACAAATTCAAATGCTGTAGAAAGGGGATCATGTATTTTCCTCAGATTGTACATTGCACTCATTTCAGCAGGACTATCCAAATCTAAACATGAAATCACTAACAAGCTGACTGATCAACATCAGAACAGGAACATCAAAATCTAATACTAGAATTTCTTCCACTTCTGTCCTTTCCTTCTACAATTAAGCCAATTAACACTAGCGTGCCAGCTTGAAATGCTAACAATATTCATATTATCCTCATAGCATTGCTAGCTGCTCCGAATCTTTATTCATAGAGTTCGTGATCTCTACAACTAAGAACAATGCAAGAAAAAAGCAACTCGGATCGAACCAATTAGACCCAGAAAGTTCCTCACCGGAAGACAGCAGCGAGCTTTTCAAGAGTCAGTGGCTTTATAATGCAGCTGTCGGCGCCTGAGTCCATGAAAGCTAGTCGCTTAAACTCACCAGTAACACCGACAATGTGGCTTTCAACACCCATCCTGCGTAACAGATTTATTGCCTAACAGATGTGGAGCAAAAATGTCAGTATCATAATATAAAGATTACCTACAGCTGCTGCCTTTTCACTCTATCAAGTCAGTGGTCATTTGCAGAATTTGTACAAATTTGTAACCCTAATTATATTCTGACCTATCAACAAAAGAAAAAAAAGAGAGAGAGAGAGATTCTCTCTTTATTACAATTTGAGTCTGACAGTAATGGTCTATATCTAATGATCAAATATTCAAAGACTTTATCTTAATTAAGTTCAATGGAAAAAGACAGACCTCAATTCCATCCATGAAGGGCATCAGGTCATCCATAATAATCATATCAAAGGAAGCCCCAGCAAGATGAAGATAAACAGCTTCTTTTCCATTTTTGGCCACTGAAACATCCATTTGAAGCTTCTTTTGATACCCAAGCAACACCAAGAGCCTCTGGCGGGTTTCTCGAAGATCACGACTGTCATGGACAACAAGTACCGAGAAATTGTTGCTGTCAACATGAAAAAGAACAATAGCAATTGATCTTTAATATACATTTTAAGAAAATAATTCACTAAGCAATATCTCAAGACAATAATTCTAGGAGAAAGGTTTCACACATACCCCCTTGTGTCTACACTTTCAACACTCTGTGTCTTCTGATCATTCAGCCATTGGTTCGCATAAGTAATTAACGATCCCACTTCAAGATCGTTCCTTGTATCACAAATTTCAAGAGTAAGTTTCAAAGTCGTGGCTTCTTCTCGATCTCTATCGATTTCTTCCCTCAGGAAGGATATATTCTCTAATACATGCAACTCTCGATCCACCTTTGCCATGTAGCGATCCAGTTTTCTAACTAGAAACTGAATTTGCTGAAGATCAGTGTTGTTTCTTGTAAGATAGGATGGAGCCACCATTCCATCCCTCTTTATGAACCATTTATCCTCACTATCTTCTGCTTTGATCTTGAGTTCATCAATCAGCAATTGAATTACTTTTTCAAGAAGTGCTTCAATTTTTGCCTTGGATGACTTGGCATCGGTCAACTTTCCTTCCAAATTTGTGATGTAATTATCCAGCAGAGAAAACAAAGCCTGAATTTCTTGTTCAGTTTGAGTGCTATCTTCCTCATCTGAAACTTGACTTGTCATCATAGGCTCCGTTGGTGGTGTTATTGGTTCGACAACCATTGATGAATCAATGGTTTGTTCGATTTGAGTGCTATCTTCCTCGTCTGAAACGCGACTTGTCATCATAGGCTCCGTTGATTAATCAATGGTTTCTTGATTTGAAGAGAGAGAGAGACTGAGAGGATGGCAAGAAAAGTGAATGAGTTGTTGGAGAGAGAGAGAGAGAGAGGGGCGCCAAAGTTAGTTCTTTTAAACAACTTTTTTTTTCCTGTTAGCTAGGACTAGGAGAGAAGTGGTTAAGGTCACATGTTGGTGAGATATTGATATTGAAGGAGGGCGAGAGAAGGTTAAATATGACTGCCTTCTCACTCTATCAAGTAGATGTTTCTAATGCAGTTCTTCGAGCAAAATTGTAATCTTGAATAAGTTTCTTTCTTATATATATTAAAACAAGGAGAAAAACAAGAAAAAACTCTCTGCAATCGCACTGACATACCTCAATTCCATTCATGATGGGCATTAAATCGCCCATAACAATCATATCAAAACAAGCCCCAGCATGATGAAGATAAAAGCTTCTTTTCCATTTTTTGCCACTTCAAAAACGATTGGAAGCTTAGTTTCTGACTCGATCCACATGAAGAGTTCGCGAAGGGTTTCTCGATCATCACAGCTATCATCGACAACAAGCACAGAGTATTTGTTGCTTTAAACATTAAAAAAAAATCATAGCAATTGATAAGATGGATTCAGAGTAAAAGATTAACATTGTTCGTCATCAATAAAGATATATCTCAACATAATTCACAGTAAACATATTGTTAAGGATAGTTATTAAACCCGGTTCGGGAGTTGACCCGGCTAAAGAGCCGGGTCTCGGGTTTTATGGGTCAACCCGGGTTAACCCGGGTCAATCCATAAAACCCGGGTTATTTAAGGGTAAGGTTAGGTTAAAGATAAGAAATGGAGAAGGGAGGCAGTGAAGTGGGATCCATGTTGCAGTCATGTTGTCGCTTGTTTTATGAAGAGAAAAGGCTCAGCTCATCTCATTACCATCTCCTCACAAATTTTATCCACCCTCTCTGACTTCATCATAAACAACCAAATTGTCTTTTTTTTTTTGAACCATCTGTTTTGTGCATTGATGAACACGACCTGCTGAAGCCCAGGAGCACAGTCCTTGCTCCTGTTGCCTCTCTCTCTCCTGAAATTGTGAGTTTGGTCCACCCCCCACTCGACGACCAAGACCTACTAACGAAGAGGAAACGGGTGAGCGAAGAGCTTCGTTTGCTTCTTCAAATCGGAGCCATCAAAAGGAAAAACAAAATAGCTGACCAGCTCCTCGATTGGATGAGACTGAATAATGAAATAGATCGTACTCTCTTGGAGGATTTGTCTGAGGAGCAGGGGAGGATTCCCTTTGAATATCTAATCTATTCTTTTTTGCCCTCCCTGAGGCTCACGTTTCAATTGCAGTCCTCCTACCAGCCATTTCTTAGCAATTTTTAGTTATCTTGCTTGCAAGTTTTCTTACATCCCCTTCCAGTCATCAATAGTCAGAAGGAAGAAATGGAACCAACGCCAACCCTCAAAATCTCAAAACCCAGATCTACAATTATCTCAAGCAGACCCAACTCCAAAACGCCGGGTCTGGTTCGGGTTTGTCCTGGTCAACCGGGTCATGGGTCAACTTACCAGGTCGACCGGGTTTTTCCGGGTCGTTGCACTGGCCGGTCTTTTAACAAACCCGAACTAGTCCAGCCACAAATTGACCGAGTCCCGAATCGACCTGCCGGGCCGGTCCAGATTTAATAACTATATTGGTAAGGTTAATATGCCCTAACTAGTTAAGTTAGGGTGACAGCTATTTAATCTTTAGTTAGATTAAAAGGTGATTAAGATGAACAAATGTAAGGCTGCGATGTGTTGGTTTATATATATGTGTGTGTGGATGTTCTGGAGATGAACGAGAGAGAAAAGAAAACCAGTGGTAAGTTTCTGCAGTGTTTTCATCTCCCCTGCTATTCTGCAGAAAATAGCAGAATGGTTTTGACCACACGCAAGCTAATAACTTAGCCAACATACCCCTCTGACTCTGAATCTCCACTTTTAACAATCTCCGTCTTATGATTCAGTCATCGATTCACGCAAGCAATCCTTCGTCTTACTTCAAGATCCTTCCTTCTATCACTAGATTGAAGAAAAAGTTTTAAAGACTCGGCTTTCACTCGATCTGCATCCAGTGCTTTGATTTCTTCCCTCAGGTAGGATGGATTCTCTAATACCTTCACCTTCCGATCAACCTCTGCAATGTACTGATCCAGTTCTCTAAAAAAAATAGCTCAAATGGAAGCTTTCGGGGCGGCGTCAGATTCGTCTCAGCCGTCCTTTTGTTGGAGATTCCGACCGGTGATGTTCTGATATTTGCTCATAGAAGGCTTAAGCACACTGACATAATATTTAACGTGGTTCGGCAAAACCACCTACATCCACGGGAGAGTCCATATTATTAAAGATATATAGAGAAAGGATTATAACACATATGGAGGAGGAGGATCACTTCTCTCAAACTCAACTCCCATTGCTCCCACACTGCTGTACAAGGCAGCAGGGCTGCTGTTCTTGGCAGCCCCTCACTTTCTCTCTTGCTCTCTCATGTTCTCTTCTCTACACTCTCACTATGCTCTCAAATAATTGCCTCTTTTATAGGCATTTCATGTTCAACATTGGTGGGACAAGAAAGCCTTAAAACAAGCCACCATTTGTGGCATTAATGGAGCAACCACTTGCTTGGTGGTGGGGTATTGTCACCAAATGACAATATCCTAACACCCTCGACCTTGAACGATGCATATAATCGACAGACATTTGGTTTGGCATTGGCAATCCTTTCTCTCTCTTTTTTTCCATTACTTTCTCTTTTCTTCTCATCTGCATCTTTTGAATTTTCAGATAATCCTATTTTTAAATTTAGTTTTTATTCTTTTAATTTTTTAATTTTATTTTTATTATTTTTTTAATCACAAATTGCCATATTTTTTTCTTCCATTTTAATTTTTTTTCTGATTTTTCTTTCTTAATCTTTTGTGTAATTTTTATTAATTTTTAATTTTATCCTTTAATCTAAATTTATATAAAAAATTTAATTTGATTTTCATTCCTTTGATTTTTTTATTTTTTATTTTTTGTTTTATTCTTCCATCTAAAATTTATAATCACCTTCTGATTTATTTATTTTTAAAATTTTTAATTGTAATTTTTT
>Ga0325414_1007205_pt1 | contig 11814 bp, 4 predicted proteins | sample PopdelMetagenome_8_FD_206183 | JGI IMG/M metagenome (GOLD analysis project Ga0325414, IMG submission 206183) | Populus deltoides microbial communities from Bellville, Georgia, United States - Leaf-PdKOR-R3 | ecosystem: Host-associated > Plants > Phyllosphere > Phylloplane/Leaf | place: USA... | reverse complement strand
GAATTTTGTAAAAATTCTTAATTCCTATTAGTTTTTGCGTTTCAAAAGCACTTTTGAAAAAAATAATTTTTATTTTATTTTTTCTCTGCTTCAAATTAATATTTTTTAGTGTTTTCATATCATTTTGATTCGCTGATATTAAAAATAATTTTTTAAAAAATATATATTATTTTAATACATTTCCAAGTAAAAAATAACAGTAACAACACTCTCAAACACAACAACCAAACATTTTATACATGTTTTTTGTTATACATAAATTTCAACCATAATTTTTAACAAACACGTATCTAAATACAACTAACAATAACTAACCATATTTTTTTAAAACTGATTTTTTTTCAAACTATAACCACAAAATCATTCTAAAAAAACAAACAAAATCAAAGTCTTTTCAGAATTCAACCAATCTTTTAACGCCATTTTATGCCACATTTTGGGACAAAGTGTGTGGCAGGCTTTTTAATCCACACCTGTTTGGTTAATCAATAATTTTTTAGTGAGGTTTATGTGGCCTTTATGCCTCACAAATTAAGAGTTGAAAAGCTCAATTTTAAATATATAATCGAATACTATTTTAAATGTTTTTTACTATTCCAAAATATCTGTGATTTCAAAAATTTCACCACTCAAAAAGCTTACACCCTTGCCATTACCACTACCTTCAATGCCAAATATAATAACCTAGCTATTTAATTCACGGTGGATGAAATATTTTTTTATTTAAAATAAAAATATATAAAAAATTTTATGATGTGTTTTTATACATAAAAATCAAATACATAAATAAATTTCAAATATAATTTAAAATTTTCATGCATTCATCTAATTAAATAATATTAAAAACTCTTTATTAAAAAAGAATAAATAAATTACCAAGCATGATCCCTACCCAACCAAAATAAACCAGTCAAACTCATGACCTGAATCATAAATTTAATTGGATTTAATAATTTTTGAACAAAATAGACACCTATAAAATTAAAAACCAGCAAAATATCAAAGTGATTGTAAAAAAATTAAATCGAAACAAATTATACTGCCCAATTAACAATCAATCAAATGTTAAGTAATGAAATTAAAAAAAAATTAAAAAAGAGAAATTAAAAAAATACAATTGTAATGGATACAAAAAACAAAAATACCAAGCCTCTTGAGCTAGGAAGGTCCAAGCACGTGGGCCTGGAACAGCCCACATGCATAGGCCCTTTTTTAAAATATTTAAGGGTCGGACACCCCTTAATGATTTGAAAAAAAAAATAGAGGTGACATGTCGCCTCTATTACCTGGATTTTGGTGACCTCTAGTAGCCATAAAATCAGACTGGTCTGCTTTAGACAAAAAAAAACTCAATTTTTAACTATATGGTAACCTAAAAGATTATAAAAACACCATAAATACCTTTTAAAACATATTCGTAACATCTAATAACCAAAAACATTATCTTCAAAACCCACAATTTACTCAAATCAAGATTTTTTTTTGGATTCAAATCCACTATTTTAAGCAAGTTTTAGGGGGGAATAACACTTTATTTAAACTTTACTCATTAAAAGGAATTCATTGAAACCAAAATCACTCATTTTCGTGGCCAAAATCGGTCTCAAATGAGTCCTTTTCTTTCTACCATGAAATCCCATCAACTCTCTCTCCTTTCTCAAATTAAGGACAAAAAAATAAGAAAAATTAAGTTTGAGATCAAAATTAAATTTCATAAATTGTTAGAGACTAAAAGCTTATAATCCAAAAAGTTAAAGGACTAAAGTGTACGTTTAGCTCTAATTTTAGCAAAACCATCTCTTTTTGTCGTGTTTTTTATTTTAGTCTCATATCTTTGAATGTTACATTTCTTTAATAAATATGGTTTAATTGTTCATCAATTTAGGCCTATAATAAAAAAAACAAATCACTGTCCACAGTGATTTGTTTTTTATTTGTTGAACATAGTGATGTGAGAACAATATTTCCCCCTCTCTTTTTAGAGTATTACTTAATATAATTGATCAACTAGTATTACTTAATAAAATTGATGAACCGGTCTCCAACTTAATTAATTATTTTATCTTAAATCCAGGTTTTATGAAGCCTCAGTACTGATGAATAAAGAAATTATTTGGCAATGGTAGCCTCAATCCCAATATTTTCCTTGATGTTGAACCGGAATATTTAATGTATAATCAAGTAGAATACAATGAAGTAAAATTAAGGATCTATACAGAGGATTCCAACTAGTCTGAGATTGAAGCTTAATTTTTGTTATCGTTTCGTGAATTTCATTATAATTCTTTTATTGCAAAAAACATATAGTACAATGTTAGTATATAGATTACAATAATAATTTACAGTTTTGTTTTTTTTTTAATTTTACATCTTGACTTTTTTTTTTTGTTTGTGATCTTTTTTTAATATAGTACTTATATGATTTGTTTATAGAGATTTAAAATAAATAATTTATTTTAATTTGTCTTTATATGGTTATTGCAATATATAAAAAAAAAATCTTAGCATCAAGTTGGTATAAAAAAAAAAAATTCAGCATCACGGTATGATCTATTTAAAAAAATAGTTAAATAAAAAATAAATTTAAAAAAACTAGGTTATTAAAATTTATAGAGTCAATAACCTGGTTTGAGAGTTTGGTGAGATAACCATGGTTGCCCCTCTTTGTGGGTTTAGCAGGGTACTTATTCTTCTTCTTTTTTTTTTTCCTTCAAAATGAACTTGATTATTTGATTATTTTTTTTTATTTTTATCATATAGTTAAAAAAATAGTTTCGGAAAAAAAATATGTTATTAAGTTTTAGAAAGTCTAAGCTTGTTGACATGTATGGTGAGTTTAACTTTTATATATATATATATAAATTTATTTATTTCAATATCATCCTTTGATATTATACTGATTAAGAATTGAGTTTCATAATTTGTTTCGTTTTATTTTCTATAAAGCTATCATAGTCTTAAAAAAATCTCAGTGTTGGTTTGACACTCGATTTTGCAATCATTTATTTTTGTTATCATATAATTAAATAAACAATAGTTTAGAAAAAAAATAAATTATTAATCCCAATAAAGTCTATTACCAGGTTTACGGGTTTGATGTGTTGACCTGGGTTACCCAATTCACAGGCTTAGTGGGTTTACTCATCAAACCTACTATGTTTTTTTTTCTGGTCCTTTAATTTTCTAATTCTTTTTTTTATATCACTCATATTCAATATTGGATTGGTTGATAAACGGAATTCATGGTTTTTTTTTTCGACTTTCCATAGGGTTATCAATATCTGAAATAAATGTTTTTTTTAGGGTTGATGCTCGATTTTGAAAGTATCTAATGTTATCATATAAATAAATAAAAATAATTTATAAAAATAAGAAAGTCATTAAACTCATTGAAATCCATGACCCAAGTCGTAGGATGACCGAAGTCGATCCAATCTGAAATCGTCGCAATAAAAAAAAATACCATCTTAAAGTTTATTTAAAAGTTATGTTATGTTTTTACTAGTTATCTAAGTTGTCTTTGGATCCATTAAATTGAATAGTTCACTTTAGATCAACTTTCATGCGGTGTAATTCAAAACTCGAGCTAGGTAAGTAGTCGGGTTGGTAGGTTTCAAGATCGAACTGCTTGATTAAATTTAATAATACTGTCAAAAAAATCTTCAAACTCAATGTTTTTTTAATTTTAGAAAAAAATAGTCTGACCCGCAGTGAAGCGCGAGCGAATATACTAGTATACATTGTGCTACGCCGCGGATCATGATAAAATTTCTTTTGAGGGCAAATAAGAATATTTAGCCATTGATAACATGTCTTCTAAAAAATTGAAATTGATTTTAACAATAAATTGAATGATATTTTGATATAATACTTGTCATAACCCAATTTTTGACCATTTTATTTTAATTATTATTATTATTATTTTATTTATTGAAAAGGATAAAAAAAATGGTGATAATGATGAAAAAACAAGTAAAATGAAATAAATGAAGAATGAATTAAATTTTGGGTTAAAGGCAACATGATTGAAAGTTTTGGGGTTTAATTAAACTTTGGATTTAATCTAATTAATCCAATCAAAGGTTTAATTGGAGAATTGATAAGTTTTGAGACTTAACTGGACTTGAATTTAATTTAATTAATGAAATCAGGGACTTTATTGAAGAATTACCAAAGTTTGGGGTTAATTGGGGGCAAAATTGCAAGAAATTAAAACTCAAGGACTGGACTGCAAAAATTCAAAATGTCAAGGATCAAAACGCAAATGGCCATTAACATTAACACTGTTCATCTTCTTCACCTGAAAAAAGAAGAAAAACGGATGCCTTTATTGCATTAAAATCCATGCGACTGCATGGCATTCTCTGGTTATAAAAACTAGAGAAGGAGAACCGGCCAGGAGAGGAAAAAGGAAGAAAAACTAGGGACTGCAGGAAGAAGAAAAAAAAGAAGAAGAAGAGCAAACTTGCATTCCTCTGTTTCCTCTAAAATAAACAGAGGAGGCTAAAGAAAAAAGCCACGAACCGAAGGCAAAAACAGAGAAAAAGGAAGAAAAACTGAGGACTGAAAGGGGGGCAAACAGTGGGATTCCGGACGAGAAACCGAGGAAAAGCTTCAGCTAAACCCAGACAAAAAACCAGAGAAGAAAATCAGAGCATAGAAGAGAGAAAAAGCAGAGCACAAATCCAAAGCAATAATACACCGAGAACAGGAGGAACTGGAGCAAAACCCAGAGGAAAACCAGAAAACAGGGGAAGGCAGAGCACGAACCGAAACAGAAGAAAAACACAAGGGACAATAAAAAACAGACACACAGACAACGAGTAGGAGGACAAACAGAGACATCATAGAAAGGAGATTGAAGAGAAAACGGAAGGGAACGAACGAAACAGAGGTGGAGTGGAAGCCACCACACCTTCATATATCATCGTCTTCGTCCGTCTCTCAGCAAACACATAGAAACAGAAAACCGGGGAGCACAGGAGATCGATCAAATACCAAAAGGCAAGGGAACCAGCCATTCGCAGAATCACAAGAACAAAGAGGAAGGAAGGAGACAAAACGTGCAGCAGAATGGTAAGCAATCTTTTTTTTCTCTAGTGTTAGCTTGTTTAATTTCCATTTTGCACTGTGCAAGTGAATTTTAATTCACTTGCACAGTCCCAGCCGGGTCACTGGCTTGGGCCAGTGACCGGGCTGGGCTGGCTGGGCCCGGCCCAGCCCAGCCCAAAAAATAAAAAAATAAAAAAATAAAAAAGGTAAAAATAAAAAAATGTGTGTGCATTAATAAAAATAATGTAAATTTATTGGTTTATTCACTGACGCCAGAGTCAGGAATAAAAATATCGGTTTAAATTTATATTATTTTTATTCGTTATATTTTATTTTATTTAGCTAGGAAAATAAAAAAATATGTGCATGCGTAAAAATAAATTTATTTTTATTTATTTATTCACTCGGCGCTAGAGTAAGGAATAAAAAATAATTCCAACGCCAGAGTTGGAATTATTCGGGGTGGAATTTCTACCAACGCCAGAGTTGGAATTATTCGCGATCGAATATTCATTGGCGTCAGAGTCAGGAATATTATAAACAAACCATCATAGCATAAGCGAATATATATTTAGCAATTTAAGACAAAATCAACAATGCAGTCTGCCTCAGGCAGAACGTTTAAGGGGTGATAATATCTTACCTTTTACATAACCAGTCTCGAACCATAGAATCTCTGTTGACCAGTTAGGGTTCCTAGTTACCATAATACTAGGTGGCGACTCCTCAAACAAGGCATTCCCCACTAAAAGAACAAGATGTCAGAAATCTGTTTTTTTTCCATATTCGAGAGTTATTTTTAGGGCCGCCGCGATGTCGGGTGCGACAATACTGATATGGAAAAACATTTAATCCACCTAGGTTAACTTGGGTAGACATGCTAAACTCAGAGGGATAACTTTGACAAAAAAATTTGAATTGCTCAATTCGGAATTAACTCAATGTTGAAGGATGAAATCGGTAAAAAAGAACATTTGATTAAAAAGACAGTGAACTTGAGTCAACTATGCAAATTTGTGATAAAAGTTATAGATATCATTGGGCCTCTAAAATGAACAACCCAGGTCCGTATAATTGGGCCTATTTTTCTTTTATTCTTTCTTCTTTTCTTATTCAAATGGGTGGACAACCTGGCATCCGTCCCTTTTTACTCCTTTTCTTTTGAAATTCAGAGATGACGCGTTACCCGCCAAGGCAGACGATACCTTGTCTTCCAGCCCAGATGTCGGCCACCATTATGGTGACCGAAATCAAGGCTATAGTTTTTTAACCCAACAAAACCATTTTTTCAACCCATTTAAAGCCAAGAACACCTAAAAACCAATCTTATAACATGTAAAAACCAATTTGGCAACCTAAAAAACAACTCAAATCACAAAATCAAACCAAATAAGTTCTCTCGTCCTCGAATTGGAAATATTTTTTAGGTAATATCAAGGCTTAAAGCCATCTTCATAAGACTTCTCTAATCAAATGAAACCCATTGACACTGATTCCAACTGTTTTAATGGCCTGAATATATATAAACGATGATGTTCTCTTGTTAAGCTGGAATCTGACGAGCATCTTTCTCCTCTCACATAGAAGAACTAAAAAGTAAGGGAAATGAAATTTGATATCAAAATTGAACTTCTAAAAACTAAAGGGGTCGATCACCTATAAACCGAAAAAAATATGGGACTAAAATAAGAATTTCTGTATAAAATTTGAATTCACCACCTGTTTAACTTACTATTTTCACTTTGGTCCTTTGAATTTTAATCCAACCATTCCTCCCAAAAAAAAATGCAATTGAGTGCATATTTTAGTTTAAAAGAGCTCAATTATACAAAAAAAAAAAAAACAAGTATCAAATTAAATTTTTTTAGAAATTAACTATTTCTGTTCATAAAGCGAGATTTGCCAAGGTAAAAAACCACACATGTTTTATTATACTGTTAATTAATAAAGTAATTTACCGTAATTTTTAAGAATTCACCGAGTCAAGTCAATCTCGAGCTGAGCCAGGATGGCCGAAAATATAACTATATTACAGATGGCCCAATCTATCCGAAGGAACATCAAGCAAGCCTAACTTTACCAAAACCCACAAGAGGGGTTGAAACCAGTCCCATCTAAAATTGTAGATAGAGAGGGGTTGAAACCAGTCCCATCTAAAGTTGACCACTTGCCACGAAATTTAAATAAATTTAAATTAAGTATTTATTTTTAGATAAATTTAAATATCAATCAAGATTAAATAACATAATTATTACCCCCTTCTTATTTAAGTATGCAATTTGAACTGTCTACCAAATCTCGACGTCCTTTCTTCCCCGAGCTGCAACTTTTAATTCTTTTAAATGCTGGATTAACTTAATTAGCACTCGAGCAGTATTCAAGAGAGAACTATTAAGCTAATAAATATTAAAAAACAATTAATTAAAGAAAAAAAATAAAACAGTGGGTGACGAGCTTTCGACACCCTTGGGATTATTAAGCACAACACGTCAGAATGGCACAGATATTGTTATTATTGGATTCATATCGGATATAGGACTATCCGCCTGGAATGAAATGCATAGCATGTATTTACTGAATATATAAATGTGGAGAAAAGGGTTAAAAAATTAATTTTACCTTTTGATATTATGACCTAACGGCTCTAACATTTTGGATTGATAGCAATTCTTTAACATTTCTTGGACCGTGTTCATTAAAGTTATCTTACGAGCAACCAAGCACCTGGAACGTTATTGAAATTATATATATTTTTTAAAATTTTAAAGTATTTTATTTAAAATTTTATTTTTATTTTTTGAATTATTTTAATGTTATAATATATTTTGAATTATTAAAAATTATATTATTTTAATGTATTTCCATAACAAAAAAAAATATTTTAAAAAACAATCATTATTATATTTTCAAATATATTTTTAACGTGTTAGGATCCCGCTTCAAACTTCTCATCCTACTTTGTTGCTGATAAGATGGGTGTTTTTTTGATATTTTTTTGCCTACTCTATCTATAAAAAAAATGGTTGCTTACTACAACAACATTGAACTCTAATCCCTTCAATTATTTAATAGTATTTATTTATATATGTATTAACATAACTTTAAAACACGTGAGATTTCTACTATACATGAATGTGCTTTGGACCAAAAAATATTTATTGTGGACTTACTGACACGATCAAAGAGTTGATGTCTTATCCCAAGTACAGGAGTGTCAAAGTAAAAAATAACCCGACAAGACCGGGGTCAAACCACAGGGAGGTGAATTATATAAATTACAAACAATAAAATGATATTGATGTTGAAGAGAAGTTTGAGATGTAATAATGATGAAAATATTAAATAAGGATAAAACAGATGTCAAGGTTAGAGGATCTACTAATGGTATTTCAAATAAATATAATATAAACTCTTTTTATTACTCAATTGGAAACCACACACAAAGAAAGTTCCAATCGGATGATTTATCGTTAATGGCTCATTATAAAGTATTAACATGATCATATTAATTATCCTATTCAAGTAACACCATACTTATAAATATCATTAGGCATTCATGTTGCTAGCTTATATTAACAACAAATCAAGTTCCTATCATAACAACGATGTCGGCCGAAAACTATGAAGGATCAAGCATTTGATGTATCAAGTGTTATACAACACAAATCTAGATTAACCATTTAATAAGCAAGGTATTAAGAATTAGTAAAATAAAAAGATAAGACATACTCATAACAATCTTTCTTGGATATAAACATTAAAGTCCATGTTGAGTTTATATTATACATATTCTAACATTATTAGTAAAACCTTTTTACCTTGACCTAATTAACTTAGCTAAACATAATGATGAAGAAAAATATAAATAAACAAGATAAGAACATGATTATAATATAAGTTAACTAAGTATATGAAAGGAAATGAAAAGGCATAAACAAGAGATTAATATAACATGAAAGAAAACTTGAACATTACAAAGAGAGAAAGCAAGAAGATGATTTTGATCTGAAAAATAATATGACTAAATACATGGCAAATGCCTTCAGAATTATTGATTGGTAGGCTACCATTGATTTGGTGGCTGGTTTTTGACATTGTTGGTGGCTGGTTTTTGACATTGTTGGCTGCTGGTTCTTGATATTGTTGGCTGATTTTTGATATTGTTGGCTGGCCAAAACGTCATTGCTAACATCAGAATTTGAACCCTTTGTTCCATGAAAGCTGTGGGCAATTGTCTCAGCTTTCCAACAAAAAAGACCAGAGCTCATTTGGACTTCTAGAACTCAAGATATGAGCTAAAAACCAAACAGTGTTTGAGCTGCAGGACAGGTTCCGACCTCTCCGTTGTTGCTAAGATTTGAACTTGCAAATGGCAGAATTGAGTCTTGGACTCCACATGAAAGTTTTAGGTCTATGTCTTATCTTTCCATCCATATAAAGTGGACCTAAATCTAAGTTCTACAACTCCAGTTATGATTAAATAACCGAATAGTGTTCCAGTTTGGAATTGAACCAGCATATCTTCTCCTAGCCTAGTCCTCCTTTTGTCTCTTCACTTTCAATAGTTAATCACATTAATCAATCCTTTGAATGTGAGATATACCTGCATTCAAAACAATCATTTACCATAAATTAAAGATATAGTATATTATTAGACTTGTTATTATAAAACATGTATTAGTTAGGGAATTTAACGATACTTTAGTGCAATACGATGATACAAAGCCTTAATGAGAATGCACTTTTAAGTACTAATCACTTACTATACATGCATACATCATAGACCAATACACAAATAACTGTGGACTTGTACAATTGCTTAGCTATATAGTAGAATGTATGGAGATTTTTCACTGTGAACCAAGATACAATTAACCGAACGACACTATAGCACCCTGAAAGCGTTACTTTCTTATGTTTTTAGTTGAGAATTGCGGCTGGGAGCATTGCTCATTTGACTTTTGCCATTAAGATGAGAACGATGCAACGGCAGAGACGATAATAGAGCTGTTGGGTCTGGCTTTGGTAGCCGAACCCAACACTGTTGGTTCAGGTTGCTGCAGCAGGACCCATTAGCTTTGGGTCCACCTTCCACCAGGACCCAATGGCATTGGGTCCTGCCCCCAGCAGGACCCAAGACGCCTCTATATGCCTCTGCACATTGTATAAATGTATATCTTCTTCACTACAGTATAACACCACCATTGAATATTAATAAAAGATCATTGATCAATAAGGACGACTGGCTTCCACACCTAATAGTCATGCCAATTAAATTTCTTTGTCGTTTTCTTCTCTGATTTAAATTTACTTTTCAAAATAAATTGATGAGATTTTTTTATGTTGTACAAAAGTTGGATAATGATAATTTTTTCACGTTTCAGGTTGGGTTGAATTTTCTAATTAAAACAGGTTTGATTTTATGTTTCGAAAATTCTTTGAAAATAATTTTTAAATTTTTTTTTTGCTTCAAATTAATGTTTTTGTTATGATTTGGTATTTTTTTTTAAAAAAAAATGTTGAGATTGTGTCTGACTGCGAGGCCAGACCCAAGAAATTTTAAAATTTTTAATTTTTTTTCTTTACGTCAAAATAATATTTTCTTCATGTTTTCGTATTATTTTTTAAATATTTTTTTGAAAAAAAAAACATATATTGAGATTGTGTCTGGTTTAGAGGCAAAACTCAAGAAATTGAAAAAAAAATTATTTTTTTTACTTCAAATTAATATTTGTTTGATTTGTTTTTCATTACTTCAAATTAATTAAATCATGTTTGATTTTGCATTTCAAAAATTCTTTGAAAAAAACTTGACAATTTTTAAGTTTTTTTTCTTTACTTCAAATTAATAATTTTTTTATGTTTTTGTATTATTTTTTAAAAAAATATGATGACATTGTGTTTGGCTACGACACTAGACCCAAGAAATTTTAAAATTTTAATTCTTTTCTTTGTTTCAAAATAATATTTTTTTTGTCATGTTGTTATATTTTTTAAAAATATATTTTTTAAAAAAATATTAAAATTGATGGAGCTCTCAACAAATTTTTGATTCACATCATATACTTTATAAAGTTTTGGTATTATATATGAGATTATATATTCAGTGCTAGAAGATATTTTAATTTTATTACATTAGTGTATGAGATTCAAAGTTTTATTGTCTTTAAATTTTTTATACAATAGTTTTGAATTATATATATTATTAAATACATAAATAAATTATGTGTTAGGTCCAGCCCCTACAGGAACCGTTAGGGTTGGGTCCTGCCGGGTGCAGGACCCAACATTGCTTTGGGTCCGGACGTCTGCAGGATCCAATTGGGTGTTGGATCCTGTTGAGTGCAGGGCCCAGAAGACCTCTGGGTCCTGCCGGGTGCAGGACCCTTAATTGCTTTGAATCCTGACGTGTGTAGGACCCAAAATAGCTTTGGGTTCTACCTGGTGCAGGACCCATGTGGGTGTTGGGACCTGCCAGTGTGGCACACAGCCTCACATACGCCATGACCCAACAATTAAGGCCCTGCCACGCAATTCACCAAGACCCAATAACATTGGGCCTCAAAACCAGAACTCAACAGCTTTGGGCCCTGCATCCCACCTTCCTTGACCCAACGCCTAATTGGATCTTGCTGCAACTAGGACACAACAACTTTGGGTCCTACCTACTACCATGACCCAACACCTAATTGGACTCTTCTGCTACCAGGATCCAACATCTTTGAACCATTTTCTAACCAAGACCCAACAGCTTGGGCCATA
>Ga0325414_1007204_pt1 | contig 11814 bp, 8 predicted proteins | sample PopdelMetagenome_8_FD_206183 | JGI IMG/M metagenome (GOLD analysis project Ga0325414, IMG submission 206183) | Populus deltoides microbial communities from Bellville, Georgia, United States - Leaf-PdKOR-R3 | ecosystem: Host-associated > Plants > Phyllosphere > Phylloplane/Leaf | place: USA... | reverse complement strand
AAATCAACAACCGGTCCGGGAGATAGTTTGTGTGAAAAGAAACGGCTGAAAGATGAAATGTGAAGGTTATGGTGAGAAATTAGAAGACAAACTTACTTTGTCCTACTAATGCTTTTGCTTTCATTGTTTCGAAAGTAAAAGAGACATGAACATAATCATTTCCTTCCTTTTACTTTCCACTTCTTTGTAATATTGGATTGCAAACGGTATGATGCTTAGTGTTGGAAAAAACAAATGACAGAACAGAGGAGGGATTACAACTCACACAATTTGGTGGAATACAATACACTAAACAATGGTACTCTCACACCTTTCATTATCAAATCCATACAATATATATAGACATTATAAAATGTCTTTTACAATCTTCAAAGTACTTTAATTAATATTAGACTTTTTAATACTTACTCTAGATTCATTGTACTACTAGATTCATAGTAATTCTAGATTCATAGTATTTCTAATGTGGATGATTATTCATTGAACTAACTTCAATACACTTAATCTTGATAAACAAGTTTAATAACTAACATTCTCCCCTCTTAAACTTGTTCCGTCCATCTTCATGATTCCAAGTTTCTTCTGCAAATAACAGAACACATCAGTCTTCAATGGCTTTGTAAAAATGTCTGCAATTTGTTCATGAGTTTTGACATGAACTAACTCCACATCACCTTCTTTTATGTGCTCTCTGATGAAGTGAAATCGAGTATCAATATGTTTTGAACGTTCATGATGAACTGGATTCTTTGCAAGTGCTATAGCAGACTTGTTATCAACAAAGATTCGTGTAGCCTTTCTCTGTTTCTGCTGCAAATCTTCCATCAATTTCCTTAGCCATATTGCATGACAAACACATGATGCAGCAACAATGTATTCTGCTTCACATGTGGATAATGCAACAATAGATTGTTTCTTTGATGTCCATGTAAAAGCTGTTTCTCCTATAAAGAATACAAATCCAGTTGTGCTTTTTCCGTCTTCCAAGCTTCCTGCCCAGTCACTGTCACTGTAACCTGTAATTTCAAGATTCTACGAAGATGGATAAAACAATCCATAGCTTGCAGATCCTTTAACAAAACGAAGGATCCACTTTGTTGTCTTCAAATGTGAACTTCTCAGCTTCTCCATATATCTGTTAATCAAGCCAACTCCATACAGAATATCTGGTCTGGTACATGTTAAATAACGCAAGCAACCCACAATACTTTTGTAGTATGTAGGATTAACTAAATCTCCTTCTCCTTCTTTAGTTAACTTGGTTCCATATTCAACTGGATTGTCTGCTGGACAACAATCTTCCATAGCAAATTTCTTCAAAACTTTTGTTGCATACTTGGTTTGTGAAATGAAGATTCCATCACTGCATTGCTTCACCTCTAATCCCAGAAAATAGGCCATGAGACCTAAGTCTGTCATTTCAAATTCCTTTACCATGGATTGCTTGAAGTCTTGAATCATAGTTGGATCATCTCCTGTGAAAAGTATATCATCAACATATAAACAAACAAACATTACTCTGCCTTGTAAACTTTTCTTCACATATAATGCATGCTCATAAGGACATCTTATGAATCCTTTCTGGGAAAGATAGCCATCAATCCTGGAGTTCCATGCTCTAGGTGCTTGTTTAAGCCCATAAAGAGCTTTCTTCAATCTGCAAACCTTCTCTTCTTCTCCTTTTACCACAAAACCAGCTGGTTGTTCTACATACACTACCTCTTTAAGGTTGCCATTCAAGAATGCTTACTTTACATCCATCTGAAATATCTTCCATCTTTTCTGAGTTGCTAGGGAAATCATCAATCTTACTGTTTCCATTCTTGCTACTAGAGCAAAAACATCTTCATAATCAACTCCATATTGTTGCTTGTAACCCTTCGCTACTAATTTGGCTTTATGTTTTTCAATTTCTCCTTCTGCATTCCTCTTTGTCTTGAAGATCCATTTTACTCCTACTGCATTGTGTCCTTCGGGAAGTGTTGTCAATTCCCATGTATTATTTTTTATGATGGAACTGATCTCCTCCTTCATTGCTTTCTTCCACCTGTCTTCTTGATATGCTTCTTCAAATGTAATAGGATCATTTCCTGAAAACAAGCAAAGCATATTAACATCATCAAGATTGATTCTTTCTGTTACATCATAAATCTCTTGTATGCTCTTTGTCTTTCTTGTTGTTGAGCTTGAAGGACCAGTAGGACTGTTAGTTGATGCGGATGGAGCTAACATGATTTCTCCTTCATCTTTCTGAATCTGTTCTTCATCTACAATTAGTTTCTGTGGCTGATCTTCAAAATTCCAACTCCATTCTTGCTCTTCATCAAACTTCACATCTCTTGACATGATCACCTTCTTTGTCATCGGATTGTACAATTTGTAACCATGCAAGTTTTGTCTATATCCTAGCAGTATGCATTTCTGACTTTTATCTTCAAGTTTAGTTCTTCTTTCCTCTTGAATTTTGGCATAAGCAACACTGCCAAAAATTCTCAAATGATCAACTCTTGGTGTCTTCATGCTCCATGCTTCTTCTGGTGTGATCTTCTAAAGTCTTTTTATTGTAAATCTGTTCAACAAATACACAGCACATACAACTGCATCTCCCCAAAACTCTTTTGGACAATTTTTTTCTTTTAGCATACATCTAACCATGTTCATAATAGTTCTGTTTTTTCTCTCTGATACTCCATTCTGTTGTGGAGTCTGTGGCATTGTGAGCTGATGAACAATACCGTTTTCCTTACAATAATCATCAAAATCACGAGAAACATACTCTCCTCCCCTATCTGTTCTTAGGCATTTTAGCTTACATTCACTTTGTTTTTCTACTAAATTTTTAAACTCCTTAAATTTACCCAACACTTCTTTCTTTTCTTTTAACACATATACCCATGTCTTTCCACTAAAATCATCAGTAAAAGTGAGAAAATACCTGCTTCCTCTTATTAAAGTAGGCGAAATAGGGCCACACACATCTGAATACACCAGGTCGAGAGGCTGAGATGCTCTTGAGCTCTTCTTTAGGAATGGCTTTCTGTGCTGCTTTCCCATTACAAACACTTCACACATTCTGCTTGTGTGCTCTAACTTTGGTATTCCAAGAACCATTTTGCTTTTCTCCATCAGCATAAGTGATCCACAGTTCAAATGTCCATATCGCAGATGCCATAAATTCATCATGTTAGAGATTTCTGCCTTAAAACATTTTGACAGATATATGCTCAGATCCAGAGGGAACATCCTGTTTCTAGTCATTTTAACTGAAGCAATTGCAGCTCCAGACTCATAAAAAATCTTCAGATTCTTGTCTTTCATTTGCACTTCAAAGCCTTTCTCCAAAAATTGCCCCAAACTCAGAATGTTGTTCTTCATGTCTGGAACATAAAAAACTTCTGATATGAACTTCTGCTCACCATTCTTAAGTTCAATAAGAATTCTGCCTCTTCCTTCAACTGGTCTTTGAGAAAGATCTCCAAAGGTAATGTTACCTTTATAACTTTCATCGATATCAACAAATGCTTCCTTCATACCACACATATGATTTGATGCTCCTGTATCTAGATACCAGGTGCTGGAGTTGCTGACATCAAATTTTCCACAAGCCAACAATAATGCAGGCTCTTCATAATCAATTTCTTTCTCAGCAAAGTTGACATTCTTGTCTTCAAATTTGTGTTGTGAACAATCTGAAGCAAAATGACCATACTCTTTACAATTATAACATTGTATGTTTGCATGATTATTCCTCCAATTTGAATATCCTCCATGACTTCTTCCTCTGCTTCTGCCACGGCCTCTGAAATTAAAATTTTGATTTCGTGCTCCATGAGATTCTTGATTTCTGAATGATCTTCCTCCTCTTCCTCTTCTATGAATGAACCTTCCTCTTTGAAATGCTCCTCTGCCAGATTCATTAACATTCTTTACGGTTTAACTTTGTTTGCAATGCTTGTTCAAGAGATCTTCCTTCTCCTCTTCTATCAATTTTCTGCTCATGGGCTTGCAGAGATCCCATTAATTCTTCTACTATCAGATCTTCCAAATTCTTTGATTCTTCAATTGCTACGACCACATGATCAAACTTTGAATCCAGAGACCTCAAAATTTTCTCCATCACACGAACATCATCAATATTTTCACCATTCCTTCTCATCTGGTGAACCACAGAGATTACTTTTGTGAAGTAATCTGAAACTGTCTCATTACTTTCTTTACTCCACTTCTCAAAGTCTCCTCTCAATGCTTGCAACCGTACCCTTTTTGTCTTTTCAACTCCACTATAAGTCTTGTTAAGCATTTCCCATGCCTCCTTTGACATCTTTGCTGGTGCCACCATCTCAAGAGTTGCTTCATCAAGTCCTTGATAAATGGTGAATAACGCCTTGTTATCCTTCTTCCTTGATTCTCTCAATGTTTGTCTTTCTACATTACTCATTGCTGCCTCTTCTCTTGTTGATTCTGGTTCAGTGTAACCATCTTCAACTAACTCCCATAACTCTTGTGATCTTAGTAGTGCTTTGTATTGAATACACCACAGATCATAGTTTTGTTTAGTAAGACGGGGAATATAAAATTGAGAAATGTTGTTGCTGGAAGCCATATCTACTTGCAAGCTCTGATATCACTTTGTTGGAAAAAAAACAAATGACAAAACAGAGGAGGGATTACAACTCACACAATTTGGTGGAATACAATACACTAAACAATGGTACTCTCACACCTTTCATTATCAAATCCATACGATATATATAGACATTATAAAATGTCTTTTACAATCTTCAAAGTACTTTAATTAATATTAGACTCTTCAATACTTACTCTAGATTCATTGTACTACTAGATTCATAGTAATTCTAGATTCATAGTATTTCTAATGTGGATGATTATTCATTGAACTAACTTCAATACACTTAATCTTGATAAACAAGTTTAATAACTAACACTTAGGGGGGCCGGTTTTTCTTTTCCTTTCTTTTTAAAATCTTATGCATTGGGTGAGGAAATTAGTGGTGCTAGAGAATAACTTTTTTCTTATGGTGCAGAGAACAACTTTTTTTAAAAAAAAAATAAAGTCAAAAGATTCGAGTCTCCGTTTTAGCTCAGGTTGGAAGCAAGGCTGAAAGTTAAGATTATTTTAAAAGAATTTTATTGGTGGTTCATGTGGATTTGTGATAAGTAATTTGTGACAACTAAATTTTAAAAAATCATTTAAAATTAAAAAAAATTAGATTTTTAAGTAATAAATCTTTAAATAACTATAAATATATCTAACGAGATCTTCAGGTAATAATTTTATTCGATTAGGCAATATAAACAGTTTTTGCAAAGATTCTACTACCAATGTGTCCTTATTACACAGGAACAAAATGCTAGAGAATAACTTTTTTTTTAAAAGAAAGTCAAGAATTTTTCTTAAAACACACACCCATGAAGAAAAATTTATTGATGCAGGACAGTTTGTTGCTGTTACAGAATAGCTCAAGGATGCAGAAGAAGAGGTTGCCATGAACTGAATTACAAGCTTACTGGAATTACTACCATGCACGAAGTGCCAGCTACACTTTCCTTATTAAACATAGATTCTTAGTTGGGGCCTCGGTGCTTTTTTTATTTTTGTTATTGCCAAGGACGTGAATTAAGGATATAAGTCCTGTTTTATGGGGGATTTTCCTGCTACCCTTTATTTTTTCTATTTAATTCTGTAAGTCATTATTTGAGTAGGATTAGGGATGGAAAGCTTATAAATACAAGCAGCCATTCACTTAGCAGGACACTTTGAATTTGAATAAATTTTTTTTTTCAGAAACGTTACTTGTTACTCGTGGATTCGAGTGTTAATTTTGCTCGTGGATTCAAGCAAACTATATCAAAGAGGCGGTGTCCTTTTTTTTTTTTTTTTTTTCGTTCGCAATTCCGCTACGTCTTTTATCAGGGTGTTTTCTGTTACTTGTTTAGCGATCGCTAGCAAGGTATCTGCTTAAAAAAGACCATTGAACAAGGGATGAACCATTCAGCAAGGGATTCTGCGAATGAAATTGTTCTTCTATTTGATATTTGTTTCAATCTTCTAAACAAATAGTACAGCATCAAGTCTCAGTCACCTATAAACGAAATTGTTGTATTTCTAATGACAATGCTAGTAAAAATGTTTAGCCGGCATGACACATGAAATTAAAAAATAACATGAGAATATAAATATTTATATTATAATTATGCATCTTAAAAAATCACTTGATGCAACAAGTAGGGTAGAGAACTATAAGACTTTTAGGAAATTGTTTCACAGTAAAATGGCTGAAGGTTCTTTTATGAACAGTTATATTAAAAAATTGGGTTAATTAATCTTTGTTATTTAATAAGAATAAAGTGTTGATTTAGTCTTGTAGTCATTATCTCAAAGCTTTTGTTAGTTCATTATAAATTATCACACGGATAAATTACAATTAATGTATGCAAAATATGTTGAATGAAGGAAGGTCTCTCAAGGGGACATCAACGAAAAGAATTGAAAAAGAGAAAATATTGGTTTGTATAATGTGGTGTAGTTGAATGAATGCGGTTTTGATGGTGTATTCATGAAGAAAATGGTGGTTGTTTGATGATGTAAAAAGGCATAAGTATATACTGATTCGAGTACAACAACATGATAAGACATTTGAAAATTGTCTTGTGGCCCAATAGGACAAGAGCATGGACATCTATGATTGTATATTTCAAGCAATATGATGGTCAATCCAATGGACAAATAAGTGTATTGATGCATGTTAAGACATGTGTACATAAAAGTTTGTTGTAAGATGAACGACTAATGTTATGTTGCTAAAACCAAATCAAGTTAAATCAATGTTAAAGATTCATTATGGAAAATAGAAATCAATAAATCATTAATTATATTTATTTAAAATTGTAGGGCGATACTAGTAAAGAATTTGATTCCTTAAGGAACATATAGAGCAAAGAGTACAAATAATAATTTACCTTTGATAAATTAATAGCATAGGGTAGGATACGTGGAATAGGCCTTTACCATTAATAAAACCTTATGGTGAGCTTCGATAGATGAAGTTTCCAAGATGGATTTATGAACAAGATATAACTTTTATATGAGAAGATAAAGCTTGGAATTACTTTGACGAGGTGACTATACAATACTCGAAATTAGTAGAGATTATGACAAATGAGTCGATTCTATTATTATCAAAAGAAATTATGGAGGTTTGTTCCATGAAAAATCATATACATATTGTATTTAACATATTTTAATTGTGTTGTAATAGATATTTTATTTAAATTTCTATGTTTTTCATGTTTATAATCTGGAATATCACATGCTAAGACAAGATTCTAATTTTCTTAATTACAATATTAGGTGAGTTCTTAGTAGTATATTGTAATTCAAATGAACGGGGATTGTAATATGAATAAGTATTTATAATGTTGTTCTTGTAATGAAATGCTATGTTGATGAAAAGTTAAGTTTAAATTGTTTAAATGTACCCAATGAACTTTAATAGGTGTGAATTGTTATGAATTGATTGATTGATTGAATGGCCTGAGGCCCAATATCTGGATATGAATTGTTATGTGTGGGATTTGAAACTCTCCTTGATCGTTATGCAGGTTTTTAGAAGAAGAGAAGAACTATTTGGTTACCTGGACAAAAACGACTCTACTGAAATTTTGATAAAAACTAGAAACATCAATCATAATGTATGATATTTGTAATGTATATGAATGTGTTAAATAACGAATTGAATTAAACCATGAGATTAAAATGATAATATGGATTACTTATACTAAATGTAGAAAAAAATTCATTTTGTTTTCGTGAGTTAAAGGCTTAAGATATCTTTACAAAGCTAAGATTTTTTTTTTCGGTGTTATAATCCAAGTTCACGCACATGTCTTGAAATTTTTTTCTCTCAAATTTCATCCTTCAACATTGAGTTTTTGCTGTATTTTTTTTTTTAAATTCATTTTTTTCATTCAATATTTAGTTGGTTTTGAATTGGTCTTCATATTTTTTATCATATAATTAATTGCTATTAGATTTAGTAGAGTTCATGATTCTGGTCACAAGTTTGACGGGTTAACTCGGATCGATTCAATATATCACTGTTTGATTGTTTTTTTTTATAAAAGTTATCTTGAATTTTTTTAAAAAGCCAAACTATGTTTTTACTAATTATCCATATTGTCTTTAGACTCGTGCACTTGATCTCTCTCTCTACTTTTATTTTGGTCATTATTTTTTCTTTTATTTTTTAACCTTTATGTTCACTAAGTTGATTGAGTCACATTAGAACAATTTTACATGATTTAATTTGAAATATAACTAGATAAGGTGTTCGGTCAGGAATTTTCAAATTTGACACACTAAACCAGATTTAATAATAATGCTAAATAGTTCTTCATGGCTTAAATATTTTTTTTATATTAAAAAAAAATTAATTTGATTCACATCATAATGTGAGAAATAATCTAGTTATAATATATGAGAAATTTCCCTAATTTACACAAATAACTTATATCTTTTCCGATGGATAACTTGCATGTAAACTAAAATTAATTTTTAGTGATTTTTAAAGACATATTTCCTATATTAGCCTAATATTCTCAAAAGAATTTAATAAATTCTCCTGGATGTTAGCCTTAAAACTTAAATCTAAGGAAAAAAAACCTCTTAACAATCAATCTGGTCAACTCCTTTAATTCAAGAAGATATATTGATATATGCCAAGTTCACATAGGTGGTTCCAAAACATTAGATTCTTCCTTGTTCAACAACATGATAAGTTGAATTCTAAAGATGCACATTCCACATATCTAGCTCACTTCGTCATTTTAAAAGGTATTTGTTTTATTTCTTGACTTTTTATATTCAAAATTTAGAGTTAGTATTCAAGAAAATTTATGAAATTCATCAAGATGCATCAAACAAATGTAGAAGATACAAAATTAAGATCACTTGAGAAAAAAATAATCTAATCTCAATTAATATGTAGACTACTCAAAGAAATCCATTACTATATCAAATAAGAATATTAGTTATATTGCACTTGAGGGTCGAGCTCAATGGTCAACCGTGAGGTTTGCCTTGCTCATGTCCCGAGTTCGATCCTCTATGTGCACGTCTGTCACCCCCGCGGTGCCTTACCTGCTTACTGGGCTTGCAGGATGTTCAGTGGGCCGTAGGGAATAGTCGTGGTGCGCGCAAGTTGACCCAGACACCCCACGCTAATCAAAAAAAAAAAGAATATTAGTTATATTTTGGAATTAAGGGGTTTGCTCCCATGTAGTTTCAGATTCGAACCCTGTGATTGTTAATATGATAACCACTAGAGGCTTACATGATCGTTAACTTCAGGGCCCGTGAGATTAGTCGAGATGTGTGCAAGTTGGCCCGAACATCCACATTAATTAAAAAAAAATTGGTTATATATATAAAGAATCTCATGTCCAAGTATATTAAAGAATCTCGACCACACCGTTCACATCAAGATCGTATAAATCAATGCAATTGGAGCTCACATCATCATTTAATTAACGATATTCAAAATGTGTGGTTGACTAATTATCAAATTAAGTAATTTTGATTATTAAAATGATAAGCTTACAAACTTTGGGAGAATAATATCGGAGACCAAATGAAATTCAAACAAGTTAACTAGACGTACGTAGGTGTGCTTGTATAATACGAAAATGACCCAATATAATATAAGGTTTTAAGACTATATAATTAATTACTCGATCAATTTTCTTAGTTAAAATCGTGTTGCAGCCTCCAAGATTGTACGTAGTAGTAATTAACAAAACACTTTTTCAAGTATCACTACTTACTTCCTTGCCTTTCGACTTGCATGGGAATTTGACTCAATTGAGCAAACCTTAACCTAACATGCCATGGAAATCATATGTTATATATCCTGCGCAGTCTATGGAGAAATGCATGGACATTGTATGCCATTTGGGATTTTTCTTTGTTTGACTGTGTTTCATTGGCAGCTCGTATGGTAATCCTCTCTTGTTTCAAGTGATTATCATGAAATGTTTAATAAAGTTGAAGAGGTATGAATATTTAGAAGGAAAAGTATAGATGGTTAGGTTTATATATATATATATATATTATAGTTTTTGGTTTATTAGGCTTGGTCGAGATTGGAAAGATTTGCATCACATGCCTCACCAACTTGATTTTTGCTAAATCAAAGCCTTGAATTCAATATTAATTAGTCAACAAGAATGCGCTCTAGCTGTGTAAAGTCACACTAATCTTTTGATTGACAATAACCTATCTTGTTTTTCTAGGAAAAAATCTCCCTCGTTTGATGGCCCAGAAAAATAGTTTTCACTAGTTTCAAGAGTGTGGCAAAGAACATGATTATTTATATTTATTAGTATTAAAAAATAATATTAATAATATTTTAAAATCTTATACGATAGATTAAGTTTTTAAATTAAGATATTTTTATATTTTAATGAATTCGCATAAATTACGAGTTCAAATCTTTATTTTTTTATAATTAATAGCATAATATAATGGGGCTTGTGCAAACTTAACAGTATTTTTATTGACAAAATAATTATAAGTTCAAATCTTATAATTTTTTTTATATAATTAATATGATATAGATATGTGTTTACGAAGTTAAATGGGAAATTCTCTACAATGAGAAAGATCAAAATTCTCTTGATAAAAATCATGACTTTTGCAATGTATGTACTATGTTGTTCGAAATTGAAAATTAAACCATTGATTAGTCCTTTTCTCTTGTTTATTAATCATCTCTCAGTTCGTCAAGCGGGATAATGGATCTGTTCGAAACAAAGAATTCAATATACACATGCCACAGCCTCAGCGAACAACTTTCTTGCACCTTTGAGCCGGGAAATATTCCCCATTTTGATTCTGAAATGGAATGGGATTGAGTTCTCACATCATCTATCGTCTGTTTTTATACTTGATTTTATTATATTCACATAAATATTTATATTTATTATTAATAAAAATTTAATTTATTTTTAATATTTAATATAATTTAAAAATAATTGTTATTTAAAAAAACTAAATAAAAAAAAAAACGCAAAGAATAAGTATTAATCAAAACATAAATGCAAAAAATATTTTTTGAATAGGGTTCTTATTTTTTCAATCAAAAAACCTATTTCAACTTATTTTTAACCTAAAATATTTAGGAAACACTCTGGATTCTTGTTTAACCAATTTATAGCCTTAAAAAACACAAAAAAAAAAACACCTTAAAACTCATAATCAATCCGAAACAAAAAATCTTTCAAAGCTCAAAAATAAAGGACTATAATGAACTTTTCAAATAAATTGCAGAGCCGTCACCTATGTTACTCTTATTTTTCACTTAAGCCTTCTTTTTTTTAATTCAACCCTCACCCCAAAAAAATATAAATTGGCCTTCAATTTGAGCTGAAAAGAGCTCAATTATACAAAATAAAAATTTAAAGATTAAATTGAAACTTTTCAAAAATATTACTATTGAAATTCACAATAAAATGAGAGGGTGAACATTAAATTGGCTACAGTAAAAACAGTAATGTAATTTTAATTTTAACTTTTCATAATATGTTACATGTATGAGGTCTAATATGTTGACGCATTTCTATTAGACAATGCCAATTAGATCAACTTAACTGAAGAGGTGCAATGTTCATGTAGCTCATATCATCATATCCCAAATGCTTGGTTGCTTAATTATCAAAATAATTCTGGTTATTAAAATATTCAAACAAATTAACAATGCGGGTGACTAGAATAGGCATTGCAGCTGACTCAATTGA
>Ga0325414_1007201_pt1 | contig 11818 bp, 10 predicted proteins | sample PopdelMetagenome_8_FD_206183 | JGI IMG/M metagenome (GOLD analysis project Ga0325414, IMG submission 206183) | Populus deltoides microbial communities from Bellville, Georgia, United States - Leaf-PdKOR-R3 | ecosystem: Host-associated > Plants > Phyllosphere > Phylloplane/Leaf | place: USA... | reverse complement strand
AAAAAATAATTTTAATAAAAAAATAAAATAAAATTTAATTCGGCAAACAGCAACAATGCAGGTACTTGCAGAAAAAGCTTGTAGTTTTTTTCACATTCCTAATCGTATTATTAAACACATTTTAATTTCAATGATTCAATTCAGTTTATCTCCTCCCTCTTTTGTTTGTGTTTATCATGAACTATTCACAAAATAACAAAAAGAAAAAGGGACTCAATGTCAATGGCACAAGAAAATTATGGCGCGACATGAAAACAATGGTGTCACAAGAGAAAATATAGCCCACGAATACAAGGTGCTTGGGCCACCACATTTCTTTGTGAACCGTTCGTTTTTGTGGTCCTATCTGCAAACTGAAATGAAATTTGACATGTTTCGGGATAGCCATGTAGCAGTAGCATGCTCGTAGAACAGTATACAGGTCAAGATTTCGCTGGAAACATGATTCAATTAGACATGTTTCACCTAATTTTGTTTCATTTTCTTTATCATATGTTTTGTTGCTTCTCAAGCAATGGCCATACATTCCCTCACAACCTACCCAGCTTCATCACTGCTACTTCCGCCGCGAAAACTGATTAAATCAAGTTTCATCCAATGCTGCAAAACCCAAAATGAGAGCATTGAACTTTCTACAAATGGGAAGGCCAGTTTTCCTGAAAAGAGTCTACAAAAACAACCGTCAAATAATCGACCTCCCAGGCCTCGCCGGATAATACTGGTTCGGCATGGACAAAGCCAAGGAAATGTTGATGAGAGTGTCTATACAAGGATCGCTGATCCGAAGATCGCCCTCACTGAGAAAGGAAAGGCTCAGGCTGAAGAATGTGGCAAGAGAATCAGGGAGATGATTGAGAAAGATGAGGCGGATGATTGGAAGGTTTACTTCTATGTGTCACCATATAAAAGGACTCGTGAAACATTACAGAATTTGGCCAGAGCATTTGAGCGCTCAAGAATTGCCGGTATGAGAGAAGAGCCTCGTCTGCGCGAGCAAGATTTCGGTAAGTTCCTTCAGACACTGTATTAGGCCAATGATTGGAAGCAGAAAAGAGAGTACATGCCAAGTGGAAAAAACCATTCAAGCCTGCCAGTTTATGTGTAAAACAGATATTTATTGACTGCTAATACAATCTGCCTAAATAAATCCTGTTCATGTTTTTCTTGAAAGGCAATTTTCAGGATAGAGAGAGGATGAGAGCTGAGAAGGCTATTCGAATGCTCTATGGTCGATTCTTTTTCCGATTTCCCAATGGAGAATCGGCAGCTGATGTTTATGATAGAGTCACAGGTTTGTCTAATATCTTAGCCTTTCTCAGTCGCGAAGAGAAAAATAAAGCATTTTGATGCTATGCAGTAATAATGAAACAGGATTCAGAGAAACACTCAGAGCAGACATTGATATAGGACGCTTTCAGCCTCCCGGTGAACAAAGTCCAAACATGAACTTAGTGATAGTTTCTCATGGTCTCACACTTCGTGTGTTTCTAATGAGGTGGTATAAATGGACTGTGGAGCAATATGAGAAACTCCATAACTTTGGGAATGGAGGAATGGTCGTCATGGAGAGAGGCTTTGGTGGAAGGTAATTCTTGTTGTCTTCTTCATTTCTGATCTGCAGAATTGAGTTTAGGGGGGGACACTTGACGAAGTATTTTGCACACAATTCGATATTTTATAGGTACAGCTTATTGATGCATCACACTGAAGAAGAGCTAAAGGAGTTTGGATTGACAGATGAAATGCTTATGGATCAAGAATGGTAATTATAAAACTAATCTCATGTTTTAGTACACTTCAAAGTTCCAAACACAATGCTGATAAACGATCATATCGAGGTTTTAATTTTTCTTTGTGGTTTCTGATCAAGGCAAAAATTTGCAAGACCAGGTGAATTGAACTATGATTTTCCTATGATGAATTCATTCTTCACCCATTTTAAACATGACGACTGCCAATGATGAATCAAAGAAAGATGTACGGTTTCCTCAACTAGTTACGCAGATGTAGAAGAAGTTGAACCTTGTCAAGCAGACTGGAATCAGAAAGCATTGATTAGCGGCGTTTAGGGCTGCGCCTTGTAAGACTAGCTCCGGTGCGAGTTCTTACTATTTGGCCTTCTTTTCTGGGGCGTGATTACTAGGGTTCCTCCTTGTCAAGTCTGTCATGAAGAAGAATAGTTGAACTCGCTACCAGACTGTAACACTTGTTGAAACATACAATTATGTGAAGGAAGACAATAAACAGGGTCTGCCACAGGAAAAAGGAGGCACAACTGTCTAGATGCATTCCTCTAATTAAAATCTCTGAGAATGATCCAATCGATGGTTGAATTGCTGTCAATTACTGTGAAATGTAGGGCGTAGCAAAATCAGAGTAATGGCTTGTTTATGTCTCTTCCTACGGGTATAACTTCAAACACTAGCACGATAAAATAAAATACAGCTGAATCATGGCCAAGAGAAAATGGAGATGCGGGGTATCGATCCCCGTACCTCTCGCATGCTAAGCGAGCGCTCTACCATCTGAGCTACATCCCCTGTTGATTTGTTTTGGCTAAATATCTTATAGACATATAGAAAGAACACATGACAGTTGCGAGTCTTGCTTCTTGTTCTCCAATAAATTCTTTGATGCTTTAATTTGAACAATCTGATAAGGTGGCCTTCCTGTGGGCTTGGTCAACCAAATTGTTTGTGTTGTCCAGACTCCAAGTTACTGCATGAAGTTCTTCACAATTCTAATATGGTTAAATTTCACCAGCACCGTTGCTTGCTGGGGTTGGTTGATTGTTTCATCAGTCTTTTAGCAGAATTTGAGTTTGATTCTTTTCTTTTTAGAATTAATTTGTAGGCAACGTGAGCTCTCTATTTTAACACTTATTTTCTTACTAATGAATTCTTTCATTCATTCTAAAGGAGAAAAGGTGCCATTGCCATGAGATTTTGGCCCCCCAAAAAACATAAAAGAACAAAAAAACCTAAAGGTGACAGTTTGATGAGCAGTTCATTATATAGTTTCTGATTGGATATGTAGCCCGCGGCAAAAAGGATTCAACACAGCCACCATGCTAGATAGTACTTACTGTACGGAGAGTACTGATGAAATATTTATCAGTACACTTTAGTGATTTGATAAGAAAAGCATTCTCTACATTGATTCAAATTCCACCAATAGCCCACCTTAAGTTACTGTTTGGCCATTCAGTTGCAAGTCCTTGATACCAGGTTTCCAAATTCCAATGAAGCTTTCATCACCAGTCACCCTTGAACTTGCAGCTCTGATCTTGGGTACATTACATGTAAAAACGAGACAATAGATTGCAAATGGAAGCCGAAACTTTGTTTCAAGATTCTCAACCACAAAACAACGAATCATATATCCGAGGCTTTTTCAGGCAACGTATCTATACATGCAAACATTGCCCAAAAGAAAAGGATTGAACAATTTTTCAACATGAGAACAGAAATTGCAAAGAATTTGGTTATTGCCAATAAATACAGCAACCATGATTATAATAACCAAGGAGAAGAAAATGTTCTTCACCAGGTGAGGGAGAAATGTTGTGTAGAAAAAGGAAATTTGAAAAGGATACCTGAGCCTTTATTTATTGCTTCCTTCCTGACGTATGACAGAGTTTCGAGGAAGTTCGGTTCTGCCAACAAGGCCATTTACTAAGAAGTAAGAACTGAGTTTCATCATGCATGACGTTTCAAAAGAACATACCAGCATTAACCCGCACATAAATTCTCAAGTATTGACACTGTGAGAGCCCATTGCATTTCTCAGATATTCATATTATACCATGAGTTAGCTACATTGTGAAAGACCAACCAGTCCAAAAGGATTCAGACATAAAACCAGCAGCAATCTTGGTCTACAAATAGAAAACAGATTGTCCCCTTCAAACAGAGAAGCAATACACTCAAGTGATGATCATAATTTAAAGAACAATTTTATATATGATGATTAGGATACACCTAACCTAACAAGATAACAAGCAATGTAAGAGTAATAAAGAGAGATAACTACTGAATTAAGTATCGAGTTGAACAAAAGAAGCAATCTCTATTATTGTTTAATCCCAATAAATTGTGGAAGTAGCATCCAAATTCTTTCAATCTTCTTCCAGACTAAACCTAGCTATTTCAGGACTCAAAACACGCCATTCACCTCTATGCAATTTTCACTCCAACATGATTTGTTGGCCCTGGTTTAGAAAGGAAGAAGAATGAGAATCGTTGATTTGCAGTCAGGACCAAACTGATCACAACTGGCCCGTAAGAAACCATCACCTCTTCACCATCATATCCTGCATCATGGAAGCTCTAACTTGTTATGAGTTCTCAATGGTTGCAGTTGTAATTCTTATAGGCCGTGTCCTTTCCTGCTCACCACGACGTCTCCAAAATGCCCTCCTCCACCAAACTTCAAATCCCCTTTGTATATTAGGACAATCTTCACCAGAATTCAGAAATCGATCAAACCAAGCAAGCAAAATATCCTGCTGCCAAGCTAGTGGCAGAGTTAAAATCGTGTTACTAAGACCATCTTCAATCAAATGTCGATCAAGGCCTTTTGTTGCCCTCCTCATCCAACCAAAATCATCATAAAATGGCACTAACCACGTCTGTAGAAGCAAAGACCTTGCTTCTTTGGAAGCCAACAGCTGCCCCTTTCCGATCCCAACAAACAACCTAGCTGTAACTCTACTAACCTCATACCTGTGAATAGCTGGAATTTTAGAATGTACAGCAGACAATTCAGATTGAGAGGCCCATGTTTTCAAAAAATCTTCAGCGATCTGTCTATCAATCAAAATATCCAAAATCCAATGCAAGTTATCTGCTTGCCGCGCAATTTGTCCAACATCATTCAAAACCCCTGAGGCTGCCCGGAGAAAATGGTCTTGAAGCAATTGCAAACACCCATTACATGCCAAATAAAATGACTCTTTCCGAAGGTCATTCTGAGAAGAATTCTCACGAAGCATCTTCGACAATAATCCTTTCATCTCACGCCTCGCCTTCTCATCTTTCCCTTCCAGAACTACATGTAAAAGCTTGAGAAGCACTTCTTCATTGTCGCCACCATCTTGAGTTCCATTAGTGACTTCAACAGAAACCCTCTTCAAAACTTCACTCACTCCAACCCCTTCAAGGCGAAGCTCCGATAGAAGTGAAGCCACCTTCTCTTCTTCATCCTCAGCCCATGGAGCAGCCTCTAAGTACTCCAAGCAAGATAAAACCCCAGCATCAAACCCAATTGCTGCAGAAACCTACAAAAAGAAAAGGAAAAACAAAACACAATAAACAGATTAAGCACCTCATGAAAAAATTCAGTCAACGATAAAGATAAAAACTTTCAGAAAACAAGAACAGCCTGCATTTCCTCAACTACCAAAAACATAAATAAAGTTTTTAACTGTACCTATCTATTTCCATAGTTTCTTCTCGAGTAAACATATCAACTTATGTTAAAAAAAAAAAAAGCAATTTACTTTCTATCTCTGCTGTCTCTAACAACAACAAAAATTAAAATACAAAGACTATACCTTTAAAATACCAAGAACTCTAGACACATCCTCTTTCATAAGCTTCCTTCTCAGATCCTTACAATACATCAACCTCAGAGTCTCAATATAAACCTCAACATCATCACAATCAGCAATCTCCACAACGTAAGGAGCAGACATCCTTTGTTGCCTATTAGCCCACTTATCCGACAACTTCACTGCAAAAAACCGACTATGACCCACCAAGATCTGCCTGTGCACATTCATTGAAACACTAATACCATCTTTAGAACTCAATGTCAAGTTCACATCACTAGAACTCGAATCATTAAACTGATTACCAGGACTCCTGTTTCCCAGAATGTTAGTTATACGTTGCAAGATTAAAGCTTGTCTATCTTGAACCGACATTTGACTGCTCTGTGTGTTTCTGACATTGATATTTCCATTATTACCGATAATGGGTGTCTGGGCTATGGTTCTGGGTTGCATCTCGGGTTCACTAGCCATCATTTCAAAAAGGGTCGGGCTTGACCGGGGTTTATGATCAGGTGGTGGAGGTGACATAGGGTTCAACAAACCGGCAGTGAGTGCAGAGTTAAACTTGGTAAAACTAGAAGGGAAAGATGAGTGTTCATTTGGAGAAGCAATGTGGTGGTGGCCATTTGTTAGTAGTGTTGTTGTTGTAAATTCCATCACTGGTGACTGACTTCCTGGAGACAACAGGATCTTGGATTCTGAAGGTGAGGTTGTAACCGGGTCGGGTTGTGGACTATGGTTAATGGGGAAACGGGTTTTCTGTGGAGGCGGTGATGGTGGAGGCGGAGTTGGGAGAGGTTTAGAAGCTGGACGGAACCAAAAGTTATCTGGAGAGGCTATTGTTGGTGGGTCATGTTTTCTGGTTTGGGTCAAGTAGCAGGCGGATTCAGAGTTATTTGTTGTGGTGGTGGAGGCAGAGGAGGAAATGGTGGTTTCACGGAATCTACGGCGTTTGGGCTTGATGGGCTGAGCTTGGACTTTAATAAGTTGAGCTTTGGCTGTTGAAGTAGTGGTGGTGGTGGTGGCCATGAGAGTTAAGCGTGTATGCTTGTTGTCTTTTAGTTGATGGCATCGGCAAATGGGAGAGGGAATGGGGGCTGTTTTCTCGTGGGTCTCTGATCAACAAGATGTTGAATTAAAAAAATAAAAAGGGGAGAAGGATACGAGACAGAAACAGCGAGGAGTGAGAATGAATGATAAAAGCAGAGCATTTAATTTAATGCGAGCAAGAAAGGAACTTATTCTCTTTGTAACATTACAGGTGAAATGACACCCTCACGTTCACCCACAGATGAGACTGTGATTTTTATTTTTAAAAATATATTAGAGATTATTTTTTTTAAGTATTTTGATTTAGAAATATTTTAAAATAATATTTTTTTTATTTTTTAAATTTTATTTTTAATATTAACACATCAAGACAATTTAAATATTAATATAAAAAAATAATTCAAAACTAAATAAAATAAAAAATACAGTTATACTGCAACAAAAACGACAGCTAAATCCCTTCTATTATGTCTTGTTTGAACACTCCAAGTTGGATATAAATTTCTCTCATTTTCACCCTTTTTGTTTTGTAAATACGTTTTTAGCCCCTTTGTTAAGAAATCTTTCATTTTGACACCACGGTTTTTAAAATATTCCAATCTAAGTCCCACAGCATCCTTCTTCTTCTTCTTCTTCTTCTTTTGTAAAGAATAAAAATGTTTAAATTAACGAAGAAAGCCAGACCATGAAATGATACCATACAAATAAATGCTCATAAAAAATCAAGAGACTCTACTTTGTTTCTTGGTTGTTAAATAGCCTTAAAGAAACCCGTCGATGATTTTCTTTCATTTTTCTCGTCTTTCTTTCTTCTTCTCCCTCCATGTTCTTTGTTTCTCGTCTTTCTAAAGGTGGGCTAGCCCCCCCTGGCTCTTGCTAGCTATTCATCAGCCGAAGGTCCTGGATTGCTGCTTTTTGAGAAACCACTGGGTTCGCCCTCGGAACTGATAAACTACACAGATCAAAGTGAAACATCTCCAAATCTACAAGGACTAATAAGATTTCCCTGCGGGGCGGGGAAGGGAACGGGTCTCTTGTGATTTTTATACGGTGAGTCCGCCAGGCGAGTGGAACTTTGGAATTGCTGATTCAGGCAGTGTTGGTGTTGGAAAGTAAATTTTTTAAAAATTTATTTTTATTTTAAATTAATATGTTTTTAAATTTTTTAAATTTACTGTTGTTAAAAATAATTTTTAAAAATTAAAAAATATATTATTTTAATATATTTTAAAATAAAAAATATTTTAAAAAACAATTACGTTAACTTCACTATTACTGTAATAAATGAGAGACGCTGACCGTGTCTGTTCTTGTTTCATTCTTTATTGCTGATACCCACTGCTGCTTATGTGCTTGCAGTGATGTCTCTAGTGGGTTCATTGCTTGAAATTATTGGACTATGCCCGCTATGATTATTTTTATTTTGATTATTGGATTTGGGATCTCATTTTGGACCAGTTAATCATAGAGGATTGGTATTTATTATTTAACTATTTGTATTGTGCGACCATGACTTAAGTGTGTGTTTGTGTAAAAGTGTTTTTTAATTAAAAATATTTTTAATTTATTTTTAATATCAATGTATAAATTATCAAAACATAAATTTATTTATTTTTTAATAAGAAAAACAATTTGAAAAGCCTTTTAGAAAACTGGTAGAATGCTGGGAAGGAAACAGGGGTCCATGTTACTCTTCTTTACTAGGTGTCTCATCTCATGCGCCGATGGATGATTCTTTAAAGGTCCGCGAATGGAGATGAGAAGCTGGGGCCATTTTAAAGATTTACGGGTGTATCTCATCTCATGCGCCGATTAGTTTTTTTTAATTATTTTTAATTAAATTAAAAAAATAAATCATAAAACCTTTATTAAAAAAAGACCAGATATCTAGGCAGCACTCCTGACCCATCCATAACAAAGAAAGCCTAGAGCGCGTTGCACTGTAAGGTCAAGTCTGTGTCCATAGCCATCTATAACCAAAAAAAAAAAACAAGAGAAGCAAGCAAGCTATTCATCATCCATTGGTAGATTTGATTGGGAAGTAACTTCTTGGACAGTTTTTTTTTTTTGATAATTTTTAAGTTAAAAACACATAATAATTTATAAAATTAATAAAACCTTTGATGGAAAGGCATGCTCGTGACTCTAAAGTTGTTTGTCATAGGACTCACAGAACGATGAGCAAGTCCACATTCTTGTGAATCTATTTGATGCAAGCCAATATATTACCGCATATCTCCATTACTCTAATAGAAAATCTGGTAAAGCTGTAAAGGTGTTGCGACAATACAGATCATGGATGGTACAGGCCAAACATTGGATTGGCTAGCTCATTACCCTTCGTTGAAAAAATAAAATGACAACTTAGACTTGGCGATTGAGGTTGGAATAGATGAAGAAAAAAGAGAAACAGACAATTTAGATACAGAAATGAGGGAAGGCAAAAGGGTCTTTTGCTTCTCGTTCTCTTCGTTTTCTATACCCAGCCAGCCTATGGATGTCATGGCTCGTGGCCTAGTTGCCCCGTGAATCTCTTCTCATGGATTTGGCCAAAATCTGAAAGACACGTGGCTTAGCAAAGTTCATCCAAAATATCTTGTGGTGGAAACATAGGACACATTGTCTTAAGTGGGCCAATTACAGTTATGGTCCGTGGCCCACTTTCGAAATTTCGGTCGAGTCCGACAACGGAAAGTAACGTTGCCTCCTTTTGAAGGAAAATGATGGACAATATTAGACCGCAATCATCAGCCATGATGATCGAATTCGTCATCAAGAATTTCAATCTCTTTTACAAACGGTTGCACAATCAAACCCGTCTCCTTGTTCTTGCAGATTGTGAATATTTGTGTTTTATCAGACTACCACAGTTTTGGTAAAAATTGGTATACAGGCACTTATGTTCTTGCTGCGAATGTTTTTGATGGAATGCCACTTTCGTTGCTTTTAAATGTGCGAGGAAGAAGAAGAAAAAATGAAGTTCCTCTTTTACCTTCTGGTTTCAACATGAAAACACAATCATCATCATTGGATTTTAATATAATAATCTCAAATGCCAAGCAGTGGTTCCAATATCCCAGGCTCACATAATCGATCTTCATAAACCAAGTAGACAGGAGAACACAGGAATTCATGTCACAAGCAAGGCCAAACATAAACCTGAATTAAGTAGGTCTTCAACAGACGATGAGGGCTGCATTTATTCTTGCTGTGGATGTTTCTGATGGAATACTTCTTCCATTGCTTTATCCCCGTCGCTATAATTATGAGCAACAGCGTGGCAAGCATGTTGCCTCTCCTTGAGTTTTCTTAATTTTTGTTTGATTTTGGCCGGTAGGTTTCGGTTCTGCCAGAAGCTCTCCAGCCTGTTTGGACCAATGACTAACGGAAATCTCGGGGCATGAAGCTGCAGTCCTCATCGTCTGTAGCTAGCCTGGAAAGCTTGATGTCCAGGCGTCTCTCTCTCTTGTTCTTAATTTTGAGACAGTACTTGGGCCTTTGGCCCAACGTTTTTGACAAGGCAAGAGACACACTGCGCATACCTAAGTATGAAATTAAGAAAATCTGATGTTGAAACATCACTACGTCCTATTCAGACGAGTTCCTCCTGTTAATGTTTTCCACCTTTTGGATTTTTGACCATGGCTGCAGCATACCTGGATAGCAACCGTGTGCATGCGCCCTTGATATTTATCAAAGTTTCTACTACTGTTCATTTACCACTAGAATTTACACTTCAATCAAAAACTAAATTTACTTCTACTACTGTTTTAATTTTAAAAATATACTTTTGTGTTGTTTGATGTATTAATCCCAAGAAATAAAAATATATATATTTTATATGTATGTTATGTATTTGAAGGTTTTATATATAATACCGTAGCGCACAATCTAGAGGGATAAGATTTATAATTATTCCAAGTTTATTATTATTATTGATAATTTATGTATTTAATTATATATATGGTAATAATGATACCAAGCATGAAGATCCTAGATGATTCTAAATTATGACGAGAGTAGTCCAATTATAAAATTAAAAAGATATTAGGTGGAATTATACACGAATTAAAGTTGATAACAATGTTGAAGTACTATCACAAATCTTTTTTTCTTCTCCTCTTGTATTTGTAATTTATATTATATTTATATTTATATTAATTTTGGTTTTTATAATTATTTATTTTAGTTTTAAAGCTTTTTAAAGCTATTTTTTTTTCAATTTCATATCTAATTTGATCCTCAATATTTTAATATTTATTATTTTTTATTATTTTCTTGATTTATTTTATTTTTTATACCAAATTTGATTTTTATTTTTTTTATTACTATTTATTTTGTTTTTTAATTTTTTTTCTTGATTGATTTGTTTTTTAATTTTACCCTCTAATATTTAACCTTGTTTTTTTAGATTATTTTTTTAAATTTGATTTTTTTTCAATTTTCTCATTTTACATTAGATTATCGGGCCTTGAGTTTCGTGATTTTTTTGCTTTCTTTTCCTTGAGTTTATCATAGGTTACGAGTTAGTCAAGTTAATCTGGGTTGACTTATAGTTTTTTTACATGTTTTTTAAATCAAGTTTTTTTTAGTTCCGTCTTTCATCATTTAGATTGCTTGAGAGTTGACTTTCATTGTTTATTCAATTTATTTTGTATAGGGTTATATCAATCTCATGACCGAACCATAAATTTAGCATATTGACTCGAGTTAAGTTTTTTTAATTTTTTTATTATCATTGGTTTTTTTAATAATTATATATTAAATTAACTGATCTTATTGAACTTATTCAAGATCCGGATGTAGATTTTTTTTGTTGATATAAAAATACTATCATCACATAAATATTTTTTTTATATTAAATTTTTTTTGATCGGCCACCAACCTAGTTTTAAAGTATGTGTTGTCTATTCTAAATTGGTTTGATAGATTAATTTCTTTTATTTTTAAATCTCCACACGACTAGAAGGCCTAACCATAGGCGTCTAACTTTAAATCCAAGCCAAAAGTCCAACAATATATGTGAAGTTGGAGAACGCCTCTTAAGAGTTTTAAATTTTTACATGGTTTTTTTTTAATTATTTTTTAAGCCATAAGCTGGGTTCAGGGGCAAGCAAAGCATATGAAAATAAAAGGAAAAAGAAGATGAAATAGGGAAAAGAAAGGTATTCCTAGGATGCCACTTGACCTGGGAAGTGGATGCCAGTCAATGCT
>Ga0325414_1007197_pt1 | contig 11819 bp, 11 predicted proteins | sample PopdelMetagenome_8_FD_206183 | JGI IMG/M metagenome (GOLD analysis project Ga0325414, IMG submission 206183) | Populus deltoides microbial communities from Bellville, Georgia, United States - Leaf-PdKOR-R3 | ecosystem: Host-associated > Plants > Phyllosphere > Phylloplane/Leaf | place: USA... | reverse complement strand
CTTCCAATCATGCTGCCCTTAACCTAAATTTTAATTCATTCTTCATTTATTTTATTTTTATTTGTTTTTCATCATTTTTTTAAATAAAAATAATTAAAATAAAAAGGTAAAAAATTGGGTTATGACAATATTCAAAACAAATTATATATAGCAATCAAAAGTTTGAGGATAAAATTTGATATAATTAGCAGCAAATAATAACATTTCTAATTTTTTCACAACTTTCGGAAAGTGTTTTTCGCCTAAATTTTCTAGGAAAACACTTTCCTGAAAACCAAGTCAAATATTTCTTTTATTAGAAAGTGTTTTTTGTTGACCAACTTTTCTAATGACAAACAAACACAGGAAAGTTTGGAAAGTGTTTCCTGGAAATCACTTTTCAAAAAACAAATATAGTCAAAAGGAAAAATATTTTCCTGAAAACCAAACTAAATTTTTTTTTCCTGGAAAGTATTTTCTATTGACCGGAAAGTGTTTCTGTTGACCAACTTTTCTAAAGGCAAATAAACATATAAAAATTTAAAAAATAATTTTTCAAAAATTACTTTTCAGGAAATAAACATGTACTTAAACTTGACACGTAAAAGGAATCAAACTGACAATCTTAAGGTCACTTGACCTCTCTGCAACTGGTAGTTCCTCTCTGCAACTGGTAGTTCCTTCCTTCCATAGACGCAAAACACTCCTTCCCGAGCCTTGTTTTACCATTGATGATGTAATGCTGAAAGGAGAAGTGCCCGAGTCTCGAGATCGGCAGCGGTTTCCTTTCCCTGCAAAGTATAATTTTTTGCTTTCATTTACAATATCCTCGACAGCTCGACCCCTAATGTCTCTTCCCTGCCATCTTTGATTAATTTTATACGAAGACATCAGTAAACTAAGTATACTTTTTGAATTTTCTTTCACACTGCTATTGGACCTGATGAGGTTCTTTATTGCTTCACGAGTTTCCTTCTCTATCCTCCACCTCTCTGTGTTCTTCATTTGAGTTGATTGAAAACAGAATATACTATCCACCTTCAAACTTCGAAATGCATCAGAAACTAATCAATGTTCTTGTCTTCGCTTTCAAGACTCACCATGGCGCCTAACATGCATACATGATCAGTTGAATCAGATTCACCTGCGTACAAAAACAAGGAAAGATGATCCAAGCAAATGCGCTACTGACTGGACAAAAGGAAAAATAATCACCACAACCCTGGTATACAAGCATTTCCTAAAGCCTGGAAGCTAGGCAAGGTGCTTTTGCTGTTCCTGCAATGAAAACATATATGCCGCTCACTACTAAAAACAGAAAACAGGGGCTATTTTCACCTATTGCCCCATTAATACCGCCATATAATGACACTTATAGGTCTCATATTTTTATTTTCAATAATTTATCAACCTTCACTTCAATCAATATATCTTAAATTATCTTATATCGATTTATAATATCATATTTCGTCTCTATAACAAACACAATAATTATATCTTTTGATTATATTTCGACTTATTTGCATTAATTCAAGTTTAACTAAATTTTTATACTATGAATATCATTTTTTTTCCATTTTTTATTAGTGATAAAGTCATTTTTAATATTAATTTATGTTGTTTATATATATTCTACAACTTTCAAAATATCCATAAATAATTAATTAAAAAAATTAAAAGTCATTTTAATAAAAATAAATAAATAAATAAAATAAAAATAATATAATCAGCAATATATTTTTCGTTGTTGATTGTAAATAATCCATCAATCAGCAACGAAAAATCCATTACTGATTCACATAACCAGCAACGGACAATCCGTTGTTAATATATGCAATGAAAAATCTATTGTTGGTTTGTGATTATCGAATTATCCGTTGATGATTGTAAGCATCAGAATTTTCGTTGCTGAGAAATTAACAACGGACAAATCCATTGCTGAAAAATCAGCAACAATAGATTTGCATTCAATATTTGCCGTTGCTGATTCCATTGCTAAATTTTTTTAGCTATGAATTTTAATTTTATCTGCAATGGATTAATTAATTGCTAATTACTATTTTTTTTAAGTTGTGGCTTTATAATTAATCATTTCAATCCATAGTTATAATTAATAGATATATAAATGTATAACTGTTTTCATGTGTCCAAATGAACAAGGATTCTTACATGATCATAATAGCTTGTGATTCGTTCTTTATAATTAGTCATTTGAATCCATAGTTATAATTATATTATGAAAACAATAAGCTTCAGATTTCATAATTTCTTTAAAGCTATCATAAAAGCTTGATTTCTTTGCGCAGAGCTACATCATGAAAGCCTGATTTGCGATCCTCCTATGGAGAGCCCACTCCTCGCCGTTGAGCCCAAAGAGCAGCTTCGCCAGAGAGTTATCTCTTGCTTTCTCAAACGACCCACCACCCATGTTCATGAGAACCTCTTTAATCATATCAGGGTCTGATATACCTAGCGTGGGCTTGGTTTCAAACCAATAAGGAACGTCTTCCCGTTTAAAGACATGGGCTTGGAGCTTGCTTCAGCAAATACATGATAATTAGTCGATTAAAGGATAGTGGGGCAGAAGTTATTTTTAAAAAATATATTAATTCTTTTAAAAAATTATTTTTAGAACATTAAAAAATACATACAAAAAAATTTAATTTAAAACTAAAAAAAATTCAAAAGCATGTATGAACTGTGATGTCAAATGAAACTTAAATTAATGCGCATCCAAGAAAAAAGTTGTCCGGATATGATTTAATAAATTAATCTATAAAATCTAAGATTTGATAAATTAATTAACAAAATCTAAGATTTGAAATCTAATTGAAATAGACAATTAGATAAGATATTAATAGGAAAAAATCTACTTTAACTTAAATTAGTTTCTGGTGACACAATTGAAATGAATAAACTCATTCTAAACTTGATCAAATTAACATCAATATTTTTTTTTTAAAAAGACTATTTTAATAAATAAAAAACAATTGGTACAAGCTGACAGGTTACCTGCAAATTAACTTCATTACATTTTTTTCGAGTCAATTTCGTGACCTTACTAGACTAAGAATGTACGGTGGTTAGGGCCATTAATCTATGCCTGGCTTTCGGAAATGGACCTGGATTCTCCACGGAACCTATACCACCACCGAGTAGAATGATTTCAAGATGCAGGCGAGTGAGAGCAACACAAGCAGAAGAAAAGGAAGATGCACTGTCAAATCTCAGACCTGTGTGTAAGAGACAAGGAACGTGGTGTTGTTCAAGGGCCGAGGTGATGAATCGGTGATCAAAAACCATGCACAAAGAAATAATTTAAACACGAGATTCAGGAATTGCTCTGCCCTAGTCGTCTCCACCTCTCCTCCTTTATTTTCACTTTAAAGCAAGAGAAGCTAGCTAGCCATATGTTATTCACTAGGAGGGAAAAACTAACCAGTGTGGAGGAACACCATCATTACTCATCAAGGAAGGGATAACACTGCTCTCACTCTCAAAGTCTCAGCCTCGGGTCCACTGCAAATATGATTGTCTAAGCAATCATTTCCTCTTCTTCTTCTTCTTTTTACTAGTGACGCTACAGCATTTGAATTTATTTATTTATTTATTTGTCGAATATTGGGTCCAACCAGCTTTCTTTTCTTCTATTTATTTATGAATGGAATGATTCAAATATATTGATTGCTACCCAAATTGCAATCATGCATTACATGTTTCTTTCACACGGAACCAAATTGAACGGCATATCTTATCAACTTGATGATGGTGGTAATTAAATACTAGCAATTATTCAATATATTATTCTTATTTGATTGCATATCTTGTCACATGGAGATGGGAGAGATTTTGATAACATTTCTTTCTCGGAGAGGAGGTTGGCATGTCTATAACACAAATTAGAAGAAAACTTCACATATTTGGAGCCAATAATTGGTGTTTGCTTGACATATTATAAGAACCCCGCGCGCTGCTATAATTTTCTATATATTAAAAACAAGTAAATATTTTTTAAAAAATTACTTACACCACAGTACTATAATTTAGTCATTTTTATATTTATTCTCCATGTTAAAAAAAAATATTTTATATTTTTAACGAGTATAAAATAAACTAAATTATAATGATTTAGGATGTAAACAGTTACGAGAATTATTAAGAACATGAATGGTAGATACAAGAACAACTAATTTATAAGATTACCAGAGTAATTTTTTCAATATTTTTCTTAGTTATTTGCAGCAAAACACTAAATGCAACGCTTTTCAATTCCATTAAATCAGACAAAAACACACCATAAAACATAGTACAAAAGTAAAAAGTAAAAAACACTAATGAACAGAAGTACACACAATTCACCCAAGGTTTGAATCATATTCGAGGCATCATCATATACTCGTGAAATGGGCCTTCTGCAGTTCAGCATAGGATTCACCGTACAACCACTTAGAAACTCCATTGCTTTAAAGACAAAGCCACCACACAAAGCTCCTTTCAATTTAAAATCCTGCGAAAGAGGATCTGTGCACCAAATTGAGGTTGTGTGCTCAGCAAGAGGCTTGGTGCATGAACATAGGTGGGCGACACAACGAAAGAGTAACTCCTTATTATCATGGCTAGGACAATTTTTACCTCCATGACTGCTAAATTTTTACCAACGCACATTCTAGGACCTATCCCAAATGGAAAAAATGAAGCCAAGTGATTTCTTGGCTCATTGAATCTTAGGGGATTGAACTCATTAGCATCTTTCCCCCATATATCAGGGTCATGATGAACAGAAGGCAAGGCTAAATAGAAATGAGTGCCAGCAGGAACGTCTAGGGTTCCCAACTTTACGTTCTTAGATGTTTGCCTCGGCAACATCACGACTGGAGGATAAAGTCGCTGTGTTTCACAGAGAATTGAGTTCACCTATAAGAAAAAACCAAGACATAAATCGTTACAAACATGAAAATGAAATTTTTAAACGGAGATATATATATATATATATATATATATATATATATATATATATAGTATGGTTCTAAAAATTAGCTATGATGTAAAGCAGATTAGTGTGATCGTATCCTTCAAATACTTGACTCTTTTCCAACCCACAACACTTTGAAGCTGGCCAGTAATCAAGGACCAAACTTACAATCTTAAGGTCATTTAACTTCTCTGCAGCTATAGACTCATTCTCTCCGAAGATGGAAAACACTTCTTCTCTTGCCTTGTTTTGCCATTCTTGATGCAATGCTAAAAGGAGAAGTGCCCAAGTCAAAAGATCAGCAGTAGATTCCTTTCCTGAAAAGTAGAAGGTTTTGCATTCGTTTATAATCTCCTCAATCCCTAGTTTCTCTTCTTCGCCCTCTTGATTTTTATAGGAAGACATCAACAGACTGAGCAGGTTTCTTGAATTCTCTCTTTCACTGTTGTTATTTTTTATCAAGTTGCGTATTGCTTCACGAGTTTCCCTGTCGAATCTCCACCTCTCCCTGTTCTTTTTGGTGGGCAAAAACCTGCATATAAATGAAGCAAGAAAGTATATCACAAAAGCCACTCGGTAAAAGAAATATGATCCAAAATGCGTAGACTCTCGATATAATTAAATTAAATAATTTTTAACTGATGAGAAATAAAACATTCACCTGAACCCTGGAATATAGACATTTCCAAAAGCCTGGTAGGCAAGGTATTTGTGTTGATCTTGTAACAAAAATATACGTTTCCCTTCTTCATAATTGCTTCCAAAAGCCGTTTTGGCTATAACGTCTGAGGTGAAGTTTTGAAGCTCTCTATGCACATCAACCTCAAATTCATCTCTCCCTCCTCTTATTTCCTCCCACTTGATTAGCATCTTGTTAATGCTTTCCACAATTTCCGGCACCCAGCACTGTAAAATAAAGATTTTGAGCAGGGAGTTTTTTAAGCTATCAATCTAGTGTGAGATTTTTGTCCAAGTTGCGATTAACAGACGGCCAAGGCTGTCATGTTTATAGCAAAATTCAAGTTGGGCGTAAACCAGAAAAGAAGCTGTCATGTTTAGAGAGAGCAAAAAGGCTCACCTTAACCCGCTCAATCATAAACGCCTGGTTCGCGATCCTCCTATGAAGAGCCCACTCCTCACCATCCAACCCATTAAGTCCCTGTCCAAAGAGCAGCCTGGCTAGAGGGTTGTTTCGAGCCTTCTGAAACGAGCCATCACCTGTATTCATGAGAACTTCCTTGATCATATCAGGGTCCGATATAGCCAACGTTGGCTTGGTTCCGAACCAGTAAAGGAACGTCTTCCCATACTTGCGCGACCACTCGTAGTAAAATGGGGCAACTCGGTGGACGATATCGTGGTTAAAAGGCATTGGCTTTGATCTTACTTCACTAAATAGACTGCGATACTCGGGTGTGTTTCCGAAGATTGGACGGTAGTTAGGGCCACTTATGCCTTGCTTTCTGAAGTAAACTTGTATTCTCCATGGTACCCATATCACCGAGTGTATAAATTTGAAGATGCAGACGACCAGTAACACAAGCACAATGAAAAGAAGATGCATTGCTAAATCTGCTTGCAAGTGTGTGTTAGCTAGAGAAAGGGAGAGAGAAGGTAGCTTGGAGGTAGTGTTTAGGGTGCGCTCAAGGAAGGGGTATATATTAAGAAATTTTGCCTTTTATTTTATTAATATAATATTTCTCATTTGATCCCTATAAATTTTTATTCCAACTCCTTTATCTTTCTGTTCTTTATTTAATACGTTTTGAATTACAATTAATATTAATATTAATATAATTCATCATTTATTAAACATTTCTTAGCACATTCATGCAAAAATAAGAATAAATTGCGTTGTATTATCAAATAAATAAATAAACTATACCAAGATATTTTTACATCATTTTTTTTTCCACAAAAGACAATAAGAAATATATAAGACCACCTTTTCATTTCTTAGAAATTAGTTAAAAAATAAATAATTGGAGAAAAGATTTCACTCAAACCGGAATGACACACCCATAAATCGTTGTAAGAAAATAAATTGAAAGATCTCATCTTTGTGTTCTTAGAATTTGTTCAGTTAACCATTAATTATTGATTTCATATATATATAAAATTGATGATGGGTTGCATCAATCTTTTAACTTTCTTTTATTGCAATCTGTATACCCTATTATTTAACACCTTACCTGAGATAAAATAATACCTCACCTGAAATGATCATCGATCGGTCCCCACCAAGAAAGGGAGATCGGATTCACCAATTTTCTGACGAGATCGCGGTGGCAGCCCCACAACGTTTAGTGCAAAGATATCCAATAGTTGAATCTCCCACATGCATTTCGATGATGGCATGTCTCATTTGTGTTGGAACTATAGTTTTTCTGTTCGGACTCAAGAACTCAACAGAAAGAGTTGTCAAGTCAATTAATCATATGGCAACACATACAAAGACTTGTTTTGTTTACAGGAGATTAGGGTTCGCTCCTCTTACAAATGATGATCTTTGTTTGTCTGAATTAAAAAGAGAAGAAGAAACAACCATTTCATTGTGATGGTGCAGATACTTTCTACTATAAAAAAAAATATTATTGGCACAAACGGCAACACTTGTTGCCGTTTGGGCGGAGGCCTAAAAAGCAGTACCCACGACATTTGAATCGTGGCCCAAATGGCAGTATACATCTACACCCTTATCCTTGCAGCAGCCTGTTCAATACACCCACACACGAATAATTTTTTTGAGTTCTAAGGATTGAGAACTTGTTGCCCAGAACAAAAAAAATTCTATTTTTTACTAATAAATTCTTTACAAATATATACTTTTATACAGTACTGGTATCATATTTTTAGTTAATGTTCACAGTATAGCATGCACTACACACACGAGATATATTTTTTTAGAGCAATGCATATTATTAATATTTATCGATAATTCCAACAATATCAAATTATTATTATAATTATGAGGGGTAACCTAACTGGTTAGGTTTTGAATATACTTTTTAATGATTACAAGTTTGAGTTTTGTAAAGGCCACCAGAGACTTACATAGTTGTTAACTTTGTGAGATTAGTCGAAATACGCACAAATTGATCCGGATATTTATATTAATAAAAAAATATTATAATTAATAAATTTTTTTCTTATATATTTACGTACTTAAACATAATAGAATTCGTAGTTTAGGAATGACTGTTTTTTTTTTTGTTGAAATAATCAAACTTAACCAAATTCAAGTTCACATGTCTTGGCTCAGCCATCTTGCTAAGTGAAAAGACTATCAAAGGCCTAATTTCAATGTGAAATTTTTTCACACGTCATCATATTTGAAATGTCGATCGCTCAGTCATCTTGCTCAGCGGAAGTTTTGTTTCTTATGTGAAAGCACCGATGTCTAATTCTTAGAAAACTCGGATCGAAGCACTAAGCAAGGAGAAACAGTGCATGAACGCTGTACCCACCCGTGCCCCAGAGATATTTTTTGGTGGGTAAATTCTTTTTTTTCACTGTCAACAAATAAACCAGAAAATTAATGCCATCCAACAATTTTATGTTGCGATCATCATACTGTGCCTTTTGCGCAAACATATCAAATATAAACACACTTCAATTCTGTCAAATAAAATAGGACACCTGACACCACATTATACAGCCAAGAGGGTTACTGAAATCCCAATACTATAAGCATAAATTAAGACACCAGACCACAGACAACAGACAACGCTCTCAATTTTTAACTTGCAATCCGGCGGAGGAGGAGTTGCGCACCATACTGAGGCTGCATGCTTATCAGGAGTCTTGGAGCATGAAGGTAGGTGGCGGACACTACGAAAGAGTAATGCCTTAATATCATGGCCAGAGCAACTTTTGCTTCCATAATGGCTAAATTTTTACCAACACAGATTCTAGGACCTAGCCCAAATGGAAAAAATGAAGCCAAGTGATTTCTAGGCTCGTTGAACCTCAGCGGATTGAACTCGTTAGCATCTTTTCCCCATATATCAGTGTCATGATGAATAGAAGGCAAGGCCAAGAAAAATTGTGTGCCAGCAGGAACATCGAGGGTTCCCAACTTAACGTTTTTGGTTGTTTGCCTCATCAACATCACTGCTGGAGGGTAAAGCCGAAGTGTTTCATGGATTATCAAGTTCACCTATAAGAAAATACCGATAACAACAGATATGTGAAAAGTTAGGATATTCACTTAGGATATGTGCCCCGTGTTAAATTTTTTGGAAGATTTGCCATTGTGATCACTCTAGATGCCCTGCGTAACACATAATTAGACTCTCTCTGATAGAAATTGAACTTCGAAAGCAAGAAAGGAATCAACTTACAATCTTAAGATCATTTACTTTCTCTGAAAGTGGAACTTCATTTCCTCCGCAGACAGATAACACTTCTTCCCGTGCCTTGTCTTGCCATTCCTGATGCTGTGCTAAAAGGAGAAGTGCCCAAGTCAAAAGATCTGCCATGGATTCCTTTCCTGCAAAGTAGAAGGCCTTGCATTCGTTTATAATCTCCTCAACCCCCAATTTCTCTTCCTTCCCATCTTGATTTTTATAAGAAGACATCAGTAAACTAAGTAGATTTCTTGAATTTTCTCTTGCTTTGCTGTTAGTTTTGATCAGATTCCTTATTGCTTCACGAGTTTCCCTCTCTATTCTCCACCTTGCTCTGTTCTTCTTCGTGGGCAAAAACCTGCATATTGAGGAAGCCTGAAATTAAACCCCAAAGTCATTTGCCAAAGAAAATATCAAAATCCCTGGATTCTTAACATATTCCAACTCTATACAATCAGTCAAACTAAACACCTCCAGCTAGTGCTATACAAAAAAGATTGTTCCCGTCAAAATTCAATGCAGTTTAACCTGTGTTTTGTAATCCAAAATAATAGAAGGATCGATCAGGCAAGAAGTTCAACAGCAATCACGTTGACGAGGTTGATTACTCAGTCAGTTCAATGTCGACTTGCTGGTACAACAGGAGGCCAAAGATAGTTATAAATTTTCAGAATTGTAAAAGATGGAATTTTGACCAAGTTTTTCCATAACAGATGCTTTTCACGTAACATATCTCTCCTGTATTGCTTTGAAATGGGAGCATATTCCCCATGATTTCCTTTGATTAATGAAATATATTCATTTATCAATTATAATTATTATAGTTCTCCATATATGCTCAGTCTAGCATGCTTATTTGACTCAAGACAAACCTAAGAAAGTTCGAGTAGCGATATTTTTAATGAACCCGAAGGAAAACGATCACCTGAAACCTGGGATGTAGACATTTCCTATAGCATCGAAGACAAGGTGCTTCTGTTTGTCCTGTAACGAGAATACTCGCTTCCCCTCCTCATAATTGCTTCCAAAAGCTGTTTTGGATATAACGTCTGATGCAAGGTCTTGAAGTTCTCTATGTACATCCATCTCAAACTCATCTCTTTCTCCTCTTATTTCCTCCCACTTTGTTAGCATCTTCATAGTGCTCGCCATAATATCCAGCCCCCAACACTGTAAGAAATATTTTGAGTCAGGTAAGTGAAAATTTATGTCCAACTTCCAGTAATTATTGGGAAATTAGATTGCAGAATCATTCGGAATTAGTTATACATTCAATTATATATGAAAAAAAAGCTAATTAAAGACTCAATTACTTGCACATACTGATCAAACAGGAATATTAAGAGAAATTCTTCACATAATGATCCAACATTTCTGAGAATCCAGGACCTTTACTACTAATTGTAAACGTGAAGATATTAAAGTAAGCTTTAACATTCCCCACCTTAATCCGCTCCATCATAAAAGCTTGGTTGGCGATCCTCCTATGAAGAGCCCACTCCTCGCCGACCAAACCATTAAGCCCCTGTCCGAAGAGCAGCTTAGCCTGAGGGTTAAGCCTTACCTTCTCAAATGATCCACCACCCGTGTTCATGAAAATGTCCTTAATCATGTCAAGATCAGCTGTAGCCAATATGGGAATGACTCCAAACCAGTAGAGGAACGTCTTCCCATACTTGCGTGACCACTCGTGGTAAAATGGGGTTACCCGATGGACAATGTTGTGGTTAAAAGGCATTGTTTTCTTCCGTGCTTCAGTAAATGAATTACGATACTCTTCTGTGTTCCCAAAGATCGGGCGGTAGTTTGGACCACTGATGCCTTGCTTTCTAAAATGCACATGGATTCTCCATGGAACCCATATCATTGAGTGTATGAGTCTTAGGACGCAGAGTACTGGTAGGAACACATAAACAAGACAAACAAGATGCATGTTGAACTCTCTCTCTCTCGATGTCCTTCTTGCTACTACACTTCCCCCAAGCAAGATTTGTATAATAAAACTTACAGGCTACTTCATTGATGTTTTTTTTTTCAGCATAGTGAAGAAATTTAATAAAACAATACCATACAAAAATATTTAAAAAAATAATATAATTTAACACGTCACAAGTTTTATATGAGATTCGTGAATCACAAGTCTCATCCGTGATTCATATTCATAAATTGCATACGAGACAAAAACTCTAAATAAATCATAATCTTGTAATCCAATACATTATAAGTCTATATATCCGAGAAAAAAATGATTGATATATAATATTTTTTTATATAAAATTTATTAAATATTATTAATGTTACTAGTATTAATTATTTTTTAATATATATATATACATGTTCATTACTAATTTCTGTGAAGATTGAAGAGGCTGAGCATCTTAAAATAAAAGATGTGATCAATTATTATGAACTAGGGTGATTTTAATGCTAGCCAGGCCATCAACGAGTTGTGATGATTTTTAGATCCTTCATCCATTTTTTATTATAATTATTAGAACGAATGTTTCTCTTCATTGATT
>Ga0325414_1007194_pt1 | contig 11822 bp, 5 predicted proteins | sample PopdelMetagenome_8_FD_206183 | JGI IMG/M metagenome (GOLD analysis project Ga0325414, IMG submission 206183) | Populus deltoides microbial communities from Bellville, Georgia, United States - Leaf-PdKOR-R3 | ecosystem: Host-associated > Plants > Phyllosphere > Phylloplane/Leaf | place: USA... | reverse complement strand
TCTCCTTTCCTTTTTTTTTGTTTTTTTCTTTCCTTTGGTAGACTATATATTCCAATCCTTGTTATTCCATAATATTCCATTCCTCTTCTTTTAGTTTGGATTTTCTAGTATCAATTTTTATTTTTAAGAATTTGATGTGATCCTTTCTTTATTAAATAGATAAAAGATGTGATATCAATTTTATTTTATTTTTGCAGGTTAGTTTTGGATTTTAAATGTTATTTTATAATATTATTATATGTGTCACATATGAATAAAAAAAGAGGCCGTGTGTTGAAACTCTTATTAAAGAGCTAAGTGTCTATTTGAGATTATAGTTAAAATTATTTTTTACTTGAAAATATATCAATATAATATATTTTTTTAATTTATTTTAAACATCAGCAAGTTAATATAATTCAAAAATATAAAAAATTGATTTAATAAAAAAATTAAAATATGTTAAAACTCCAGTACTAACACCGCTCCAAATAAATACTAAGTTTTCTTGACAAAAAGCTCATTACAAGCATCCTGGAGGTGGTCTAATAGCTTAATGATATATAAATTTTATATATTCTACTTATTATTCTTATATAGTCATGGGCTATATTGATATTGATAAAATCTAGACTTTTAGAATATTTAAAATGAGATTAAATGTATTTAAATATAGATAGAAGAAATGATGTGACTTAAATATAGTGGATTAACACTAATGAAGTGTTGGTCTAATGGTTAAGGAACTGTTATATCCTTATAAGGGTAATAAAACAAGTTCCTTCCTCAGTAAACATACTTATTGGGAAAGACAGTCATGAACCCTGAACGAAACTAGTTTCACTTTTTAAAAAGGTGTGAAAATACCCAGGTAAGAGCTAAAAGAAATATATAATAAATTAACTCTAATTCATTATCTAATGAAAGTCTATCTTTTTTACCAATATAAGAAATTATCATGTTAGTAGGAAGTTTTGGTAGGAAATGATTATAGAAAATAAGAAAATGTTGGAAAAAGAGAACATTCAATTAGCAACCGTAACTATTGAAAGATAAGGGCCAAATTGAAACTTTTACAATTTATAGGGTAAATATTAATAAAATTAAATCTATAAAGAGCCGAAATTGAATATTGTTGAGTATACATGAAGTAAAATATAATTTATGAATTTTCTCTTCTCCTCCTGTTTCGAACGGCTTGCACACGTTTACCATTTCTTGCCATAATTTTATTAGGTAGATATTGAAAGCTCCTTTCACCTCTTTACTTCCAATGCGGTAGTTTTATTTAGAAAAGTATTAAATAGATGAATATTTTTATTATTTTTTTAGTATTTTTTATGATTTTATGTATCAATATTAAAAATTTAAAAAAAATTCTAAAAAATATTTTTAAAAACATCATGTTACTAAACACACTTTTCTAAAACCTTCATGTTTATTTAATTGTGGTCTCTAAGGGCATTTAAATCTAAAAATATCTCTCTATTTTTTTTTTTAATATGGTGACTTATAATCCTTTTTATTTTAATCATAAAAGTATTTTTAGAACAAACATATTGAAATCAAATAATTTTTATAACTAGGGTTTTTTTTCCTTCAATTTATGCCCTAACTTGTCTGTTGAATGTCAAAGAACCATCTCAACTCAATAGCTTAAGTTTTTTGATGAGGTTCTAAGATATAATTTATATTATTCTCTAACACACTCCCTCAAGTGAAAGTTCTTTGGGTTTGAAACTTGCACATGCTTATATTACCTTGTGCTTATTTTTTTTCAAATAAATAGGAATGGTGAGATTCGAACTCGTGATTATTTAGTCATCAAAACTCTTATACCATGTTAAAGAATTATCTCAACCTAATAGCTTAAACTTTTACATAAAATTTTAAAATATAATTTATATTATTTTCTAATAATAGATCCGAGTCAACTGCATTAATGTTCGTATAAAAGAAATCAAGAATTAAAATATAGCATCGTATCCAATTTTTGAGAATCTAAAATATTGCACTTGAAAGTTGACATAGAAATAAAGGAAAGGAAGGCTTGACATAAGAAGTATTTTCACAACAATATGATATTTAGAACCAGGAGGAGTCCACCGTTGAATTAATTTAGCTGTGCTGTGTTTGAAAATGCAGTTAAGATGGTGTTTTTAAAAAATTTAATTTTTTTTATTTAAAATTATTATTTTATATTTTCAGATCGTTTTAATTTATTGATATCAAAAATAATTTTAAAAAAATATAAAAAATATTATTTTAATATATTTTTAAATAAAATATACTTTAAATTAAAATCATTATCGGAATTCTAAACATCATTATAATAATCAATAAGACAGCCTTCCAAAGTTGATTTTTCTTCCATTCAATGAATAGGTGCTATGACATGGCCCTTTGACACCTCCACGATTCAAATTCAAGAGTCATCCTCTGAAATGAACACCACTCAGTTGTAAACGACGAAATGCAGCTGAAAATCTCTCCTTCAACAAGCAAATCCTCTCCTTTGCCTTGGAAAATAATTTTAAAAAAATCATTTAATATATTTTTAAATAAAAAATAGCTTCATAGACATCATATATATATATATATATATATATATATATATATATATATATATATAAAACAATGCCAAACACACTCTTAAAATTAACAAATTTATTCTAATATGATGTTTTCATCTAATTTCTATTAATTATTGATATATGGCGTGCTCCTTATATGTTGTCAAGGATCAATGAAGGCCGTTGCTTTTTTTTCCCTTGCATTTCCCCATTGTTTTTTTTCTTTCATTTATTTTTTTTAATTTTATTCTTTTATGTTTACTTAATTTTAAATTTATCTTCAAAAACCAATTCAATTTACTTTTTATGAGGTTATTATAATTTCAAATAAATATCATGATATTTGGTTTGTATTTAATTTTACAAACATATCAAATAATTAAGTAAAAATAATTTTTTTTTTTTAAATAGTTTTAAAATCTAGTGGATTCCATCACACCGATTGTTAATGTAGAGGGTTAATTGTGAAACCCGGTCGATTCAATATATCGACATCTCAATATTAAAAAAAATCATCTTGAATTTTTTTAAAAAACTCAAATCACTATTTTTACATGTCGTTCGAGTTGTTTTTGGACTAGTCAAGTCGATTGAATCACATCAGAGCAATTCTTACATGATTTAATTTTAAATGCGGATTGGATAAGGAATCAAGTTGAGAGATTTCAGGGTTAATTTGTTAAGCAGGCCAAATTTAATAACAATACTAAAAAATATTTATGGCATGAATATATATTTTTACATTCAATTTGTTTTTTTTTTTTGTACCACAGTGTTGTGTGGCCTGTAAACTAGTGATAAACTAAACTAGAAGAAGAAGATGGACGAGAGAAAGACATCAACTACATATAAACATCTTTTTCAATTTTTATCTCCATATTTTGTTTTTTTTTCATTAATTAATAATTTTATTGATGAGAAAATCAATGTAGCACTTTTTTTCATACTTAATTTGGTTTTTTCAATTACATCCTTTTAAGATCAAATTGGTGACTAATTTGTCAAACTTTGTTAAGAATTGAAAAAATTCAATGATAAGATATCAAAGTTAAAAACACAGAAATATAATGACCAATCTAATATTATGAGGCAAAGTTTATTTTGGTCTAAGAATTTATTTTTTTATTTTTTATCCCTAGATGAGAGAGACTCGCCGGAAAGTGACATTAGAAAGAAAAACTTACTGATTGAAACCGATTGATTTTGGCGTCAGAGAATTTCTTTTGATGAGGAGAATTCCTTTAAGATATTATTTGGCCTTTATCGTGCCTAAAAATATAGATCTTGCCTTAGAAAGCTTTTGAGAAACATGTTGAGTTTTGTTTTTTACATCAATTTTATGGGTGTTTTCGGCCACAAATAAATTTATTTGGGTTTTTATGTGTTTTCAGGTAAAAATAATTGACAAGATAGGTTATAAAGTCAAAAAAAATCTTCTTTTATGATTTTCTAGTCACTATAATGGTAGTTAGATTCTAGACAGTAGTAGACTACATGATCATCATCTATTTTTAGAAAACAAAGATGTTTTTTAAAATAAAAATTTGGAATGATAAATAGATATTTGTAGTCGAGTGGTCAAAATGGCAATTTCGGGAGGTATATAAAAAGGTTTGATTTTAAGACCACATTTGGCTAATTGTTTTCCTTTGTAGTTTATTCCTTCTTTTCTTTTGTTTTTTATACTTGGATGTTTTTTGTAAAAAAAAATATAGGTTTTTCAAGTTTGTTAGTTTTTTATGTTTATTTTCTTAAAATTTAATTTTTCTTTTGGTAACTCGAGGGACATTTTCATTGAAATAAAAAATGGCATATAAAAAAAAGTAAATGTTTAAGAATGTAAACTTAAAGAAAACAGTGAAGTAGAAAATGTATTTTTCTCACTTGAATGTTACAGATACAAGGTTACTCTTTATAGAGTTTAGGTATATCATAATAATCTTAACAGAAAATCTTATCAACATTTGAAATTTAGCAGAAGACGTGGGGTAGATCAGATTAGTTGGTCTTCCTAATCTTCCTCCAGATTTTCCTCTTGTTGATAGCTACAGTTGCTTGATTTGCTGAGTAGTTCCATGTTTTCCTCTACACGCCCCCTCAATCTGAAAGGAAGGGCTCGAACATTCAGATTGGCCAAAGTATTTTGAAACTTGCGTGGAGACACCGATTTTGTCAGTGAATCAGCAAGTTGATCTTTAGTAGAAATGAACTGAACCATAAGTTGCTTTCTTTGAACTTGGTCACGCATATAATGAAAATCAATTTTGATGTGCTTAGTATGGGCATGAAACATAGGATTAACAGTCAAGTATGTAGCTCCAATATTATCACACCATAACACTGAGGGGTTGGAATTTTTAAGCCAATTTCAGATAAAATTGATTGCAACCATTGGAGTTCTGAGGCAGTGTCTGCAAGAGACTTATATCCAGCTTTTGTGCTACTACGAGCAACTGTAAATTGTTGCTTGCAGCGCCATGAGATAAGATTGTTGCCCATGAAAACACAATAAGCACTTATTGACCGTCGATCATCACGATCATCTGCCCAATTAGAATCTGAAAAAGCTTGAATTGCAGAGTGATGAGACCGGCTAAGAAATAGTCTCGTTGATATGGCATGTTTAAGATAACGTAGTATTCTTTTTACTACTTGTCAATGTGGCTCCAACGGGTTATGCATGAACTTGCTTACTTTGTGAATTGAGAATGAAAGATCAGGTCGAGTAAATGCCAAATATTGCAGGCTACAAACAATCTGTCTATAGAGAGAAGGATCAAAAAATTTAGCTCCTTCGATTGCAGATAGGTGAAAGGTAATTGACATAGGACTTGTATATGGTTTTGCTTCTGTCGTGTGAGTGCGGTTTAGGAGTTCGGCCACATACTTTCTTTAAATGAGATACATACCATCAGTTGAGCGCAAGACCTCCACCCCAAAAAGTAGCTAAGATCATCAAGCTCTTTAACAGCAAAATCTAAACGTTAGTCTTGAAGTACATGATGGATGGCAGTACTAGAATTGCTTGTGATGATAATATCATCAACATAAATAAGAATCACAACCAGAACATCATTCTTGTATCAAATAAACAAAGAAATGTATGCCTTGCTAGCATGAAATCCAATCGCCTGTAGTTTATCTATTAGACGAGAGAACCAAGCTCTTGGAGTTTGTTTCAAGCCGTAAATTAACTTATATAGTTTACAAAGATGATTAGGATATTGGGGATGGATATAGCCTTGAGGTTGAGCCATATAAACTTCCTCTTTCAATTCACCATGTAAAAATGCATTTTGGATATCAATTTGTTTAATCTGCCAGTTATAAGAAACAACCAAGGATAAGACTATTCAAATTGTAGCATGCTTGACAACAAGACTGAATGTCTCATTAAAATCAATTCCTTCTTGTTGATGAAAGACATTGGCAACTAACCTGGCCTTAAACCTCTCTATGAAACCATCAGTATTTTTTTTTAATTTTGTATATCCAGCAGCAACCAACGATATTGGCTTAGGAGGATGAGGAGCAACTAATGACCAAGTCTCATTGTGTAGAAGAGCATCAAACTCTGCATTCATTATTGTTCGCCATTGTGGTGACTTGACCGCATCACTTTAACATGTTGCTTCTACATCAGAAGAGTGAAGAGAGGTAAGCAATGCTTTAGGTAGAGGATATCGTACAAAAGCATCAAAGTTGGCTTTTGGTTTAAAAATATTGTTTCTTGATATGGTAATCATGGCATGGGTGCTGGTATTGCCTTACATTACTGTAGGAGTTAAGGTGGGTTGAAGAGGTGTCTCTAATAGACTAGAGAAGATGGGTTGGTCAGCAATAAATATATCTGGCGATGAGATAAAAGTAGTATGCCTAATAGGTGGTTCTTCATTTGTTCTTGCAAAGTGAGACACTAAAGGAACAGAATCATTACTGAGAAAAATACATTTTCTACTTTACTATTTTCTTTAAGTTTACATGGTATCTGAGCCTTGATGACCAAGTGGTCTTGAGTTCGAATCTCACCATCCTCATGTATTTGATAAAAATTAAGCACAAGGTAATGTGGATCTGTGCAAGTTTCAAGCCCAAAGGGCTTTCACTTAAGGGGGTGTGTTAGTGAATAATATAAATCATATCCTAGAACCTCACCTAACAGCTTAAACTATTAGGTTGAGATGGTTCTTTGACATTGTAGAGGAAAATATGGAACTGCTCAGCAAACCAAGCAACTGTAGCTATCAACAAGATGAAAATCTGGAAGAAGATTAGGAAGACCAACTAATCTGATCTACCTGACGTCTTCTACTGAATTTCAAATGTTGATAAGATTTTCTGTTAAGATTATTATGCTGCACCCAAACTCTATAAAGAGTAACCTTGTATCTATAACATTCAAGTAAGAAAAATACATTTTCTACTTCACTGTTTTCTTTAAGTTTACATGGTATCAGAGCAGTTCCACATTTTCCTCTACAAAGAACAAGGAGATTTAAAAGAATTTATTTTATTTCATTAGATATTCACATTGCTAATCAAAATTTATCTTTATTTTCCTAAAAAAAAAAGCTATAACAAAATACACAGCCTAATATATATATAAAAAAATTAAAGATAAATTCATTTTTTTATATATAATTTCATTTTTCAATGTTGTGTTTTTTATTAAAAAAAAATCTAATTTTACCTTTCAATATTTAATTTATTTTGAATTGGTACTCATTATATGTTTTAGTTTTTATTTATATAGGATTATCATGATCTCGAATAAATGTCCTGATATTTGCTGCTCAATTTTATTTTATTTTGTATTTTATTGGGTTATCATACTTTATAATTATGATTGCAGGTTTGACAAATTAATTCGAGTTGATCAAGGTCAATCTAATATATTAACAACCCAATATTCTTTCTATTTTTTTAAAAAAATTCTTTTAATCCAACGAATCAAAAACCTAGTGGATACCTTGAAGCCTACACCCATGAAATATACACAAAGGGTATTTATAGAATAGGAGTGGAATAGAGATATTTAGCTTTATAAAGTATACACTCTGCTCATTACCGCCCCCAGTCCTAACCTAAAAGTTTGTCAGGGTGTGGTGGTCCTGCTTGCCATCTCTATTATTTGTTGAAGCTGCCGGGCATCTTCGTGATCCACCGGTAGAGGCTGCCACCTCTGTTGTCAATATAAAATAAAAGGGAATCACGAGAAGTGTAGCTCAACTGGTCAGGTTCTAGGTTTATTTTCTAGAGATCACCAGTTCGAGTCCCACAAACCTTAGAGTCATTGGATACTTACATGATTGTTAACTTCAGGGCTCGTGGGATTAGTCGAGGTGCTCACAAGCTGACCCGGACACCCATGTTAATAAAAAAAACATAAAATAAAAAGGAGAAACAAAACTACATATGCAAGAAACATACTCTGTCATCTCTCTGTTTGTTATTTGTTTACCATGTTACGTGTTACGTTACGTGTCAGATATATATATATATATATATATATATATATATATATATATATATATATATATATATATATATATTTTTTTTTTGTTTTTTTATATATATTTTTTTATAATATATATAAAAAAAATTATATATATATATATATATATATATATATATATATATATATATATATATATATATATATATAGTTTTTTGATGTGTTTTTGTATATAATTTTTTTTAAAATGTAAATAAAAAATTTTATACATATATTTAATTAAATAAATCAAGAACTAATTGTATTAAAAAAAATTAACAATAAATAAAGAAGCTATTATAGAAATAGACATACATGAAATTGATTGAATAAAAAAAAATATTATGTAAGGTTATATATAATATAAATATTATTCAAAAATAAATATTTTTTATTTATATAAAACATAAAAAAATTATAGATGAATTAGAATAATATCTATAAAAACTAAATGCATACAAAATAACTAAAAAATATTTTTTTTATTTAAAAGAGGCTAAAAAATAAAAGATAGAAGGCGTATTAATTTAAAGATAAATTAAAAAATTATTTTGAAAAAAAATTCATATAAAAAGGCATAAAAATAAATTTAGAAAAAGAAAGAAAAAAATCAGGTGTCGTTGGGCCTGACAAGCAAGGCCAACACGCCTGACCCATGTAGTAAGGGCCCAAACACTTGGGCCCTTAATTTGTTTTTATTGAAAATGCCCTAAATTTTTTTTAAAAAAAAATTAAATCAAATAACATATCATTTGATTTTGCCTACATTCCAGTCATTATGGTGACTGTAAAATCAAGGTTGAAATTTTTTTACCTAAAAATTCTTTTTTGACTCAAAACACCTAGAAAAGACCCTAAAAACTTTGATAAACATGTTCATGCCCTAAAAAATCTAAAAAAACCGTTCTAAAACTTATCCACTAGAATTCAGCAACTTTTTCTCTCTCTTCTCAAACTAGGGACTACAAACTAAGCAAAATCAAGTTTCGGACCAAAATATTTTTTGTAAAACTTTAAAAATTAGAGGAACCCATTGTTATAATTAGTAAAGAATGAAAACTAAGTTGAATATTTCACAAAAAATTTCAAAAACACCAGCCATTGTCTTTGTGTGTTTTATTTTAGTAACCTATCTTTTAATTTTATCATTCTTTAACAATTTTGGCTAAATTAACCTTTAATTAGACCTTTAAAAAGCAAAAAAAAAAAACACTCATAGGCATAATGAATCCTCAATGATAGTGGTGTTCAGAGGAGTGGGAAACCTTTTAGGATATACCAAATGCCCAATGGATGGGCCATTCTTGTTCTTTCTTGAGTTTGAGTTCGCACTAGGTGAATGATTTCGCTTCGAAGGTCTTTCTAATTGGCTCTCCTTATAAAAATAGAGAGGTCGGTTCCATAGTACACTTACCTCTTCTACCCGTATATGATTCTCCATAACTTGTTTCACCTTAAGCAAGCTTCTATTTAGCAAGGTGTAAAGCTCTCTCAAGAAAGCACTCTTTCTTACCCCAATTATTAAGGCCTTTGAGGTCAATGGCTTAAAAAACTCTTTCATCTTTAGCATCTCCTTGTTAAACATCTTTAAATATGTCCACGTGGACTCATCATCTAGTTGGGTAACCCTAAAAAGCTCCATGGAACTTTGTTTAGCGTACTTGTACTGAAACACGACAATAGTTTGTCCACGTGAGGTTTGTTTTGCACATCATATCGTTATCCTAGATTACCAGCTCCAAGCTACTCCACATGCTTTGCATGTGTTCTCTTGGGTCGGTGAGACCATCATAGTAGTTCGAGCTTATTTTTATAGAGATTAGCCCTGGAGAATTCGAGTATCCAAAATTCATATGGATAAGGGCAAGCCCCACATTTGGTTAGGGTTATAGATATTTTTCTAGATATACTAAAAGACCACGTCTCTTGGTCTTTTATCTATTAGGATCTGGGAAGCTTGAGGAGTCTAATGCAGAATAATGTAATTAGTAACTATCATTCATCCTGTGATAATGAGAAGAGGCATGCCTTGAGTACCCACTCTATATATGGGTATCAGACAAAGCGAGTTATCCTTCAAGGTACTTGGTGAACACGAGGCAAAATAATTTCCTAATGTTATTTTGTTTAGACCCCTTGGGGTAGTGTAATTGCCTATAGGCATTAGGAGCTATCAGTGATGGCATTACGGTACCAGGTGGTGCCAAGGGTGTCAAGACTTGTTGGGATGTCAAGGCTTAATTTTTTTTCCTTGGGTTACTAACACTGCCTGAAAGGAGTTGCACTTAATTGATAAGTTATTGATAGTCCAGCTGGGTAAAAGTGTCCGAGATGACGGGAACATCCGTCACGTTTCCTAGCCTCAAGGTGTCTTAATTGTCTTCCAAGAAGTGGCTTAGAAATATCAAGAATAAGTTCTCGAAGAAATAAGTGATTTTTTATCAGTTTCTCACAGACAACATCAATAGATGATGCTCTAAAATCTATGATGCTTGGAAATAAAGTTTTTTTATAGTTGGATTATAGATTAATCAAGAGTTCATTCAATTAAATTCATTCTTTATAGCAAAGGAATGTGATCTCTTAATGAAAGAATCCTAATACCTCTAAAAAAAAGTCATCTTTTGGTTGAGTATAGGATTAAATGCTTAAGTTAGTATTTTGGTTGAGGAAAAGTGCAATAAATATACAAATAAGCATTAAATTATAAGAACAAGGTTTTTGTTCTTTTTTTGGTATAAAATGAATACTCTATGAAACAATAATATGTGCATATTAAGAATAAAAGTTATGAACCTCTTATCTAGGTGATTTATGAAGTATTTATGCCTCATAAATCTTATCTTATTATTTTAAGGAGAGGGTTAGAAAGTTATTTCATCCTTGTAGGATTAATAAGAGATAAATATCCTTAACATAAATATTAATATGGGACAAACATCTTACATATGTATTAATAAGATGAAAATGTGATAGGTCATAGAAGATTCCTGTATATTCAGGAATGTAGATAAAAAATCTCAATGAACTAGATGTTAGGTTTAAACCACAAAATAAAGCTTATGAGACACTAGGATGTGCACTAAGTTTAGACGTGTGACCTGGACTTGAGAGGTGTCACGTATGCACTTGATGTACAAGTGTCAGGTGTATGCTTAGGCCCAAAAACACCCAAACCCAGGTCAATGGCCTAGGTCAAAATAATTTTTAAAAATCCTTCGAGGCCTGGGTCATTATTTAAATGGACGTTAGACCTACCAAAAATTATTTAGAAAATACTGATAAATTGTGTTCTTTAAGGTTTCTTTTTTCTAGTTGGTGGAGGAATGATTATGCAATCCGTCACGTCGAAGGGTCTGATAGTGGACTGACTACGTCCGACGAGAGTGAAAGCCAAAGGAAAAACCTGAGGATCTCACCGGGAAGTGGAAATCCTTGAGCGTACCGTCAATTGGGTTAAGATGTGGCTCGAGCAGCTCAACATATAGGTGAATGTTGATACAGAAAATTATTATCTACTATGTATGTATAAAAGTCGGAGACAAAAATAGTAAATTGTAGATAATTGGTGCATAGTCACCTCCAAATAATGATACATCATCAACTTCAACTAATAATAAAATAAATAAATGAATGAATAACATAGTTAAAAAGTAATATCTCATCTTAATATATAATTGAATTTTGTCCTTTTTTTAGTATTTTGAAAATTGAAAAATCACCATATAAACATTAGCTGAATTTAATTCTACATTAATTAAATTTAACTTTTCTAA
>Ga0325414_1007192_pt1 | contig 11822 bp, 4 predicted proteins | sample PopdelMetagenome_8_FD_206183 | JGI IMG/M metagenome (GOLD analysis project Ga0325414, IMG submission 206183) | Populus deltoides microbial communities from Bellville, Georgia, United States - Leaf-PdKOR-R3 | ecosystem: Host-associated > Plants > Phyllosphere > Phylloplane/Leaf | place: USA... | reverse complement strand
TTTCTAAAAAATAAACTTTATATATATATATATATATATATATATATATATATATATATATATATGAAAGGATAGCATATAATTTGAAATTGAAAGAATCATATCCATGCTACTGGAATGATGATATACGAGATTTATGGAATTCAAATTCCTACGACAGACTGCCACAAACTGGAACATGTCATGTCTCCATGCATGGAAGTTTGTCTTGATTATAAAAATTAATAAAAAAATAATAATTTTGCAGGCTGCGTGGACTGATAAGGAACATAAATTCACCTAAACAACTTCAAGAGCGACGAACTGCAATGCATGTTACTTTCATTATTAGATGTACTATAGTCAACGTGAGGTTGAACTTGTTTTCATCTAAATTGTACGTTTATTCTGTGCAAGATGTTGACATTTTTTTTGTATTCATGTGTTTTTTTTTTCAAAAAAAACATATTTTTCTTATTTGAAGTATATTTATTAAATAAAAAATAAAAACAATTCAAAAAATTCAAAACAATCTAAAGATTTGAAATGCAAAAAAAAAAAAAAAAGTATCTCTTCAATCAAAACTCATTTTCCTTTGTCACATATATTTGTTTTCCACGAGAAGCATTGTTTTTAACTAAAACCTTATCGTAATATTGAAAGAAAAATGTAGGTCCCGTTTTTCATCAACTCATCTACTAACGTGGTAATCAACGTTTCAACGTTTTGGCAGGGGCCATCAAGCTATACAAAAGTGGCTTTTTATGTAATATAATAAATGAATTTACCTATTCTTGTATAAAACCGTTTATATAAGAAAACAAAAGTATAATAAATCTTTTTTATTTAACTAATAGTTAAAAAAAAAAATAAAGGGTATTAGTGTTTCAGTGTGCCTTGTGAGAGATTCTACTGTGGATTTCCAGTGAAATCTTTTTTTCTTTGATCTCAAAATATATTTTCATTTTGATTCTTTAATTTTTTTTTAATTTGATCCTTTAATATAATGTTGATTTGGGATTAGTTATGGTGATTTGTTTTTATGCCTTTTTATAAGGACCTCTCAATGTGAGGAGAATGTTATTTCTCTCATTTGATGCTGACTTTGGTAAAAAAAAATAAAATTATTGAATTATGAGAATTAGAGTTTCGGGGACCGAATTCGAAGCTTAAACAAATAATGAGTTCTTTTTTTGTTAACATTAGTGATTGATTTGCTTGGTCAAGGGAAGTTTGTTTTGTTTATGTAACTGAACTTTTTTTTCCTTCTAATTTAGTCCTTTCACATTGTTTTATTTGGGATTTAACTTAGTAGTTTGGTTTGGATGTCTAGATATGGGTTCTCTCAATGTTGAAGGAAAATTCCAGTCCTTGGTTGATGTCCGGTTTAGAAAAATAAAATTATGTTTATATAAAACAATCAAGAGTTAAGGGATCAAAATTGAAATTGAAACAAATATGGTGGACTAGGGTAAATAGTAGAGTAACTTGGTTGACGTGTGCATCCACGGTAGCATGTAGAAGTTTTCCACTACACTCTAATAGTGCATAAGGTGGATTCAAGTTGCAAAAACAAGTTCGCTATTTATTTTGTTTTTAAATTTTTTTTTTATTTCACCTCTTAGTATTTGGTTTCATTTAATATTTATATCAAATTAGATCCTTATTATTTTAATTGATATTTTTTATACTTTTTTTAATTGTTTTTTTTTCAATTTCATCCCTCATTATTTGGTTTCATTTTATTTTTGTATCAAACTTGGTCCTTATTTTTTTATTACTATTTATTTTGTTTTTTATTCTTTTTTATTGAATTTTTTTAAATGTCACCCCTCGACATTTGGTTAATTTGGAATTTGGCTTCATGTTTTTTTTTTTATCTATCTTCTATGGGATTACTCTCATCCTCATGACTTTGGTCACAGATTTCAAAGATTAGCCCAAGTTGATTGTAGTTTTTTTAGATTCTTTTTAATTATTTTTTTATTTTATCTTTTAATACTGGGTTGGTTGGGGATTGGGCTTCATGTGTTTTTTTTTTCACTTTTTTTTCTATGGATTTATCTCGATCTCATGTCTCGGGTCGCGAGCTTAGTAAGTTAACCCAGGTTGCCTCATGTTTTTTTCGTTGTATTTTTTTTTCAATTTCGCTCTTTAGCATTGAGTTATATAAGATTTGAGTTTTGTAGTCTTATTTAATTTTCTTTCTATGATGTTATTCCAATCTCATGACCAAGTCGCAGATTTTGCAGGCTAACTCAGATAAACTTAAGTTGGATTTTTTTATTCTTTTTTTATTTTTTATTTTTTAAATTTCATCATTTAACATTTGATTTGCTGGGAATTGATGATACGGTTCAGCCTTGTGAAGCAAGCTAAGATTCGGATTTTGGCATAAAAGTTTTTACCGTCCAGTTTTACATTATTGAGTATAACTCCAAATCCGACCGTTGGATCGAGCTGAAACTTTACCAAAAGCTTCCAGAGGTATTGGTCTATGTTAGGGTAAGATTTTAGGTGAATTGGAGTTCGGGAAGGACTTGCGATATAGGTCAGAATAGGCTGTATGAATGTTGTTATTACTTCCTTTTGACTTGTGAACTTTTTATTTGGCAAGGATCCTTTTCCTACAAGGATGTGGGGGCTTGTTTTGAAAATTTTCTAGTTCCACAAGGATCTTTAATGAGCTGCAATATAATCTCCAAGTGTGGCAAGAATTCATTAATATTTCAAAATCTTTTTCTTATATGGGATACCTTATTCATGTTAACTACACAAGGAAAGAAGGGTCGGTTGTATTTAATGATAGATTAATTATTTTTATTACTTTCTTTCATGTTTGGGCTTAATTAATACTTTGTTTTTCAGCTAGGATCTAAGGCTTGTTTGGATCAGGCTATGAGTTTTTAAGTTTAGGGTTTTTTTATCAGTTTTGTATATGGGTTAGCTCATTAATTTTTTAAGAACTATTTAAACTCATGTGACCAAAATTTTGGCAACCATTACTGAATATTATTTCTAAATTTTTTAGTTTTAACATGTAAGAGTGATTCTTGCATTTTTCAGTTCTTGAACCAATTGAATCTAACTTATCAAAGATTCACTGGCTTTGTGGCGTCATTCTACTTCATTCCAATAGTATTGGTGCCTTAGGATAGATTTTTATTGTGTCACACTCCTATTAGACTTATTTTGTCTTTCTAGGATCAGATCTCAATCTTGATTGTGGGTTGCATGACCACATGATCATGAGGTTCACATCAGTTGGTATTAGTGCTAAACTCTGTAGCAAGGTCATATTCTTATGTTATTTTCATTTTTTTTAGTGTTCCTTAAATTTTTTCAGTGTTTGCATTGTTCATCTTCTTGTTCTATGTCTAATCATATCAATAACATGTATAAAAGTGAGAGAGTGAGAGAGAGATTAGATTAAATTTGAAGGATGATTCAATTCTACCGCAGAAACACCACTCTTAGTGAATTATAAGAAAATCATCTCAAAATAAATTGCCACTTCATATTCCATCTATTGGGGGTGATATTGCAACATATATAAAATTTGAGCTTATTTTGATATCGTTTACTTGAGGTTTTAATTTGAGGTTCAATTTTGTCGCAGAAACACTACTCTTAATGAACCATAAACAAACCGCCTTAGAATCAATTGAAACCTCATATTCTATGTATTAGGGGTGAGATTGCACCATTTATTTAATTGGGCTTATTTGGATATTGGTTTCTTTTGGTTTTAATTGAAGGTTTAATTCTGCCGCAAACTAATCATACAAGGGGTTTGGGTACCTAGACATAATAGAATGACCTATAAAATGAGGTTTGTTGTTTTCATGGTATCCGAATACTATATATTAAATTTTAGGTCATTTGGATAGCATTTTCTTTAGGTTCCAAAATCGGGTTTTGTCTTGCCGTAATAGGTCTATTTTGAGTCAATTTCATCACTTTTCACATTTGTTTGTTTCAATCAGTTCTGTCCAAACAAAAGTCAGATTTGTAATTTCGAGTCTAAATCATTATTCTTCATGTCGTAAACTCTATTCTTGTTGTGTTTACATCTTCTTTTATTTTTTCTATTTGTGTCATGTATTCAGCAAAGAAGAGGGAACGAAGGAGGATTCTAGCTCAAGGATGCAAAAAACTAAGCCATAGTTTGGGGGTTTTAAAACAAGAAGTTGATAAGTGTAGAAGATTATTCTATGATCTTCAAGCTTCATGGGCAAAGGAGGTACAATGCTAAAAAAATAAAAGAAGAAGGAGAGTCATTATTTTTATCATTCAAAAGTATGTACGAAAGTGGTTAATACGGTGTGCTTATCTAAAATTCTTGTCAGTTACTACTTACATACAGTGTTGTTGGAGAAAGGTGTTAGCAATAAAGGAATTTTGAAGGCTTAAACAAGAGGCTTAAAAAGTCACTACAAATACTATTCAAGATTTGAGGGTGAATCATCTTGAAGAGGGAGGGAATGATACAGTTCAGCCTTGTGAAGCAAGGTCAGATTCGGATTTTGGCATAAAAATTGTTACCGTCCAGTTTTACGCTATTAAGCATAACTCCAAATCCAACTGTTGGATCGAGTTAAAACTTTACCAGAAGATTCCAAAAGTATTGGTCTATGTTAAGGTAAGGTTTCAGGTGAATTAGAGTTTGGAAAGAACTTGCGATATATGTCAGAATAAGTTGTATGAATTTTGTTATTACTTTCTTTTTGACTTGTAGACTTCTTATTTGACAAGGATCATTTTCCTACAAGGATATGGGAGCTTGTTTTGGAAATTTCCTAGTTCCACAAGGATCTTTAATGAACTGCAATATAATCTCCAAGTGTGGCAAGGATTTATTAATGTTTCAGAATCCTTTTCTTATAAGGATTCTTTATTCATCCTAGCTACATAAGAAAAGAAGGACTAGTGGTATTTAATGATAGATTAATTATTTTTATTATTTTTTTTATGTTTGGGCTTAATTAATACTTTGTTTTTCAGCTAGGATCCAAGGCTTGTTTGGATCAGGCTATGAGTTTTTAAGTTTAGGGTTTTTGGGTCAGTTTTGTATCTGGGTCAATTCAGCCCACTGGGATAGATACATTAGGGTTAATTTTTCAAGAACTATTTAAACTCATATAACCAAAATTTCAATAACTATTGATAAATATTATTTCTGAATTTTTCAGTTGTAACGTGTGAAAGTAATTCTTGCATTCTTCAGTTCCTAAACGAACTAAATCTGACTTATCGAAGATTAACTGGTTTCGAGGTGTCATTCTACTTCATTTCAATAGTGTTGGTACCTTGGGGTAGGTTTCTATTATGTCACATTCCTATCAGACCTATTTTGATTTTTCGGGATGAGATCTCAATCTTGATTGTGACTTGCATGACTACATGATCACAAGCATCAATTGAGCTTTGAATTTATTTATTTTTTATTTTTATATTTATGGTGTTATCACATTCTAATTTAATTCTTACTTTGTTATTCAATAAAATCATGGAGACCTTTTAAGAATATTGAAAGGATGTATTTATATAATATTGACAAGTTTTTATTTTTTAGTTGATTATTGTTTTTTTTTTTTAGTTTAGTTTATTTATTATTGTTGCTTTATTTTTAATTATATTATTAAATTAATTGTGGTTATTGAAACAAGTCGAGTCAATAATCAAAATCTCATATTTTTCTTGGTTATTTAAAAATGTTATTGTGGACTCAACATCCTTTTGTTTTTATATATATTTGGAGAATTTTGGTTTGGCCTGCAATGCAGCGTGAGAGCATTCATGGTGGGTTAGCTTATATTGAATATTCTAAGATCGAATATTTTTCATCTTCACACTTTAACCTTCTCTTCTCTCTCACCTTTCTCTATAAAAAATCACAGTCTCCCACCTCAAAAATTACTTTTATACTCAGTCAACCACCCTTTTTTTCTTCAAACCCACAACCTGTAACAATAATGGTTCTCTCATATCAGTAGACTCAGCAACCACCCATCAAAACCTGGGTGGTTGATGAAAAAAAGTCTTTAGCCACAAACAGTCTCCGCCGAAAATTTCACCAAAAGTCACAGCTTTTCTTCTCATCGAAGTCAATGTCGCGAGAACACAATCAATCTTTTTGTTTTGTTGAAAAGGTCAGCCCAATGAGAAACAATCTAATCTTTTTGTTTCATATGACCACACTGTATATTTTGAATTATTTGTTAATAAATCATGGTTGTAGCCGTGAGAAGAGCTGGGCCAGGGGCAAGTGGCTGTGCAGAGGGGTGAGGGGAAGAAGATGGAAAATACAGGGGGCTAGGGTTTTATTTATTTATTTTATACAGGATTGTGTTTTGAGAATAATTGGCTTTTTTGTAATTATTTTAAATGTAATAAATAAATACATTTTTTTTTATTGAATTTTTTCTAGTTCCAACTCCTAAGAACGTAAAATGTTATTCCCCTTTAAATTGTGTAATAATTGAAAATTTAGTTATAAAACGAGTAATTTTTTTTATTTACTTTATATAAGATTATCATAGCCTCATGATTAGAATCGTAAAATTATCATGTAAATTTAGTTAACGTGGTTATTTTTTATCTTTTTTTTTTCCTTTACTATTAGGTTGTTTTAGAATTGAGATTCGTTATTTTTTTTTTATCAGGCATTATTTTTGTGTTGGTCATCATGATAACTTTTTCTTTATAAATTCAATACATTTGTTATTGTTGTTGTCTTAGACAAGATTTATAGATTTATTTATTTTTTGAATTTTAAAACACATTAGTAGTATTTAAATATTATTTTTATATATTAAAAAAATAATTCAACCCGCAATGAAACACAACTACCTATGCACTAAAATTGAAAACATGTGTTTGTAAGCTAGTAATTTATGTTAAATAGTAGATAAATATGTATTGGAATTTGATGCAAATATAATTGTTACACAATTTGAAAGCACTAGAATTGAAACTCAAACCTAACAAAATTGGAATGGCCTGAAATTCAATATGTAAGTATCCTGATACCTAATAAACTATAGATCATAGTTTATAAGTCCTTTATCTTATGCCTAGGTATTAAAACCTGTGTATAATCAGTTTACGACAAAATTAAACCCCGAATTGAAATCTCAAGAAAAAAATATCTAAATAAGATTAAATTTAATATATAGACTGATTTCACCCCAAGAAGAAAATGAAATAGAAATTATTTATGAGGTGATTTGCTTAGGGTTCTCTATGAGTTGTGTTTTTGCGGCAGAATTGCAACATGCTTTGAATAACATCTTTTCTTTTCTTTTCTCTCTCTTTTTTTTTCTTTTATGCTATTGATATGTTTAGAGATAGTGAAAAAATAAAACTTTATTATATTTTTTAACTAGTATGTCGCAGACACAAAGAAGAAGAAAAATAAGATGAATGTAAACACTGAAAAAACTTAACAAACATTAGGAAAACAAAAATTTCAGAAGGTTATGACCTATTCTCAGAGCCTTACTCTAATACCAACTGATGTGAACCTCGTGATCACGTGGGCATGCAACCCACAATTAAAATTGAGATATGAGCTCGAAAAGTCGAAAGAGGTCTAATAGGAGTGTGACAAGATGGAAACTTGTCCCTAGGTATCAGCACTATTGGAATAAAGTCGAATAATGCCACAAAACTAGTTAATCTTTGATAAGTCAAATTCATTTCGTTCAAGAACCAAATAATATAATAATCTCTCTCACATGTTAAAGTGAAAAGTTTAAAAGTGTTATTCATCAAAGGTGCAAAATTTAGGCTTTACATGTGTTTTAATAGTTCTGAGAAATTAACCTTAATTCATATAATATTATATTAATGAATCTAGAGTAAAGATAAAGTTCACATGACAAAAACTCTTTACAAAGAAAATTATAAAGTTGTTATAATTATAGGGTTTCTATTACATCAAAGTATTGTTCTTAAAATAATCATGGTCGATACTCTTTTAAATACTGCATATTTATTAGAGTTGTACAGATTGATACATATTGTGTTCTTTCATATATGAAAGGAAGCAATTGTTCTTATAAGTTAAGATATAAATGATACCTAAACTGATATGTAGGTGCTTGCTATAAAACATGTATATTTAATTGACCTGCATTAGAATTTCATATGGAGAAATCATTTATGTGTATAAAAAGGCTCATGTAACGATTGTATAAGTGATCCTTAGACTTGATATCACTATGTTATCTTATATAGAGAATAATATGTTTTGATCTTGTTACATGTTATTTTAACCGAAGTAATGAAGGGGCAGACATTGGATATAACATGAACTATATGAGGGTACTTGAGTGATCAAGAGAGGATTCATCACCCTAAATGAATTAGGGAAAATGTTACATCTAAATTCAAATAGTATTTACTAAGAAATCCTTGGCCAAGGTGGAATGAAATATGAAGAGTTTCAGATTTTATTCAAATGATCAATGACTATTATATAGAGAACAAACATGATTTAACATAGCAGATATATTTCATGCTTTAATGTTAAATTGAAACAGTATTGATGTAAAGATATTAATTACATTGAGAAACTGGTCACTGAAAGGTGAAGTCAAATCACTAATGAATTTTTTAATATTTGAGGGATCATAACACGTTGTTGGACGATACATTTGATATTCAAATATAAATTAATAAATTGTTGAATTTATCATAAATTAATTTTTTAAATTTTATTTAATTAAAATTACAATTTATATTTGGGCTAACATATTAGAAACCTAATGAGTCAAACACATTAAGAACCATTAGTTAAAAATTAAATTGGGATCATATTTCTAGATTTAGAAAAATCAAGTAAGGACTTGAATGAGCTAATTTCTAAAATTATCCTAAATTAATATATGAATGTTATTCAAGGTGCAAATTGATATTTTGCTAATTTATAGGGTTTTTCAGATTTCCCTATAAATAGTAAGTTATGCCTCTTATTTTTTAGTTGTTGTCTGTTAGAAAAACTATATAAGTCACATAATAAAGAGCTAACATTCTAAGCATAGCAATCCATCTCTTCTAAATAGGGATCTAGGAGATTTCTCACTGGTGGTTCGTGTTGATTACCATTGGAGGCTGGATAGTTGGATGACTTGTGGTTTGCGACAAGTCAACCCTTAAAGATTTATTCAAAGCCAAAGAAGATCAGATCTTCAAGTAATAAATCCATAAATAACTTTAGATCTGTCTAACAGAATCCTAGAGACTCTCGAATAATTTTGTTTTATTGTTTTCGCTGCATGTATGACATTAAGGAACCCAACATCATGAGCTATAAATACATCATGAATCTTTCAAACTCCATGTTCACAATCTTCATTCTCTATTGCATAGTTATTTTTACAGTATATCTCTCTATAATATCATTGTCTTCTTTCTCTAAAATGATATTTACTTAAGTATCTAAGAGTCTCTAAATCTATCAAAAGAGATTTTTTACAGGTATCAGCCACTAGCTACTTTGGCCTATCAGGTACCATGTACCAACTACCGGCCACCATGGAAAAAAAAAAACAAGGATTAGAATGCTAAAATCAAAAGATTAATCGATTATCCAACATATATACTTTGCTCATAAGCTATTTGGGTTTTTTAGAACATGATTACTTGTCCATCAGTCATTGGTTTTACGAATTATAGATTATGCATAGCGGCTAAGGCCAATTGGTCCCTCTAAACATTATGTCTCGATTATGTCATTAATATGTTAAAGGTGGTGGGTCTTGCCCACCCACTACATGCAATGGTGCTAAAAAATATTAATATTTGATCCCAATAAGGACATCCATATAATGAGCGATTTACACCTTTCCATGCGAAGAATGATCAGTGTTCTGAATCTTGCCAATAATTTTTAGCATTATTCCTACCTTGAATGCTTGATGAGGGGTCTCAAAGGCGGGTCTTTTATCAAACTAGCATGGTTTAAAAAAAATATTATGAAATAGCACAAGATAGAAAAGTATTTGGGAAATATCATATTTTTTACTCAACCGTTATTAGAAAAAAAAATGATTTTATTAACAACCATTAATGGTAATAACGGTTATATTAAACAACCGCTAATGACAATAGCGGGTGTTTACAACTGTTAACCAACTACTATTATCAATAACGGTTGTGTCAAGCAACACAGCCCACCCCAACCTAAAATTTTACATAAAATAAAGTCTAAACTACAACAATCAAAGTCCAAACAAAACCACAAAGTCTAAACCACCACAACCAATGGCCAAACAAAACCATAAATTACCAAACGTCAAACATATAATTGAAAGATAAGCTATTTTAACATCATTTTTATTTGTTAATTATAATCCCAAATTAATGCATGTGTTTTTTAAACATTGTTTTTATTTATGTGCATTTTTTAAGTTGTTAATGGATGATTTGAAATTTTAAACAACTTGTTCACATGTTTATTTGTTAATTGACGATATTAAATCATGCTTATATAAACTAAGTATGGAAATGCATAATATGTAAGACAATTTTAAAATCAAAATGACAATTAACCTATAAAAAGTAACAAATACTTATAATATTACAATATTCGTATCAGGAATAGTAGTACCACCGTAACACAACATAAAAAAGTTTGAAGATATATTATGTAAAATAAAAATACTCATTTCATCAAAAACAAATTATCTCACAATTCAATACAAGCACAAATTGTTATTAAGTAGACCATAATAATAGCAATAAAACAATAATTAATTTTAAAAATTCAATTACGATAATTTTTACAACTAATCAATTGAATAACTTTTACAATTAAAAAATAAATTATGAGAATTGAATATTAAATAAAAAGAAAATGATCTCAATTGAATAAAATCTACAATTACAATAATTTTTACGAAAACTTAACGCAAGCTCTAGTTTAATTGCATCAATTAAAATCAAATTTATATCAATTCAAACAATATAATTAAATATGAAAAGTAACCCAATAATCAATTTAAACTCTAATTTCTCTAATTCAAGCATGATTGATTCCATAAATCCCATCAATTATATTAAAAACACATAATTGCAACATTCAAAACCTAAAATTATCTAATTATCAAACACAACATAAATACCTAATTAAATCAAAAAATAAAATATATCAATTCAATAATTAAACCCAACAAACTAACAGATAATGCTAGTATTTTACCTTGATTTTGTGATGCGTAAGTGGCAGTTCCACCGGTTATGGCGACAGAGAGGCTAGACATAGAAGCTTGGGCTGGCGGTTTGCAATAAAAAAAAGTGGTAGAAATACTTGTGGAGACAAGGGAAAGATGATTCTAGTGTTTTAGGCAAAGGATTGGACGGTGTTTTCTCTTGAGTTTTTTTTTGTTTCTAGGGTTTTTTTCTTTCAGGAGCGACGGCCATGGAGAAAAAAAAGGTGTTTATAAATGCATCATAAACACGGTTTAGAATCACGATTTTGTTATGAAGGTGCTATTCTTAATCACAATGGTTAAAAAACCGCTTTTAAAAATAACGATTACATTAAAACCAAGATTCTAAATCATAATTTTTATTTAAACCATTATTCTAAATAACAGTTTTTCACCAATCATGATTTCTAATAACAATTCTTTATAAATTATTCTATTTCCCTAAAACTTTTTAAAACTATTCCCTAATAACTTTCTTCAGACCGTGTTATTTAAAAAAAAAATTCCTCAAAGGCAACATGGTATACGTGTCCTGCGGTCCAGTAGAGCCCAGCCAGGTACGTAATTATTATTATTTAGGGCACATTAATTCATGATTGAAGAGAGAGAGAGAGAGAGAGAGAGGTG
>Ga0325414_1007191_pt1 | contig 11824 bp, 8 predicted proteins | sample PopdelMetagenome_8_FD_206183 | JGI IMG/M metagenome (GOLD analysis project Ga0325414, IMG submission 206183) | Populus deltoides microbial communities from Bellville, Georgia, United States - Leaf-PdKOR-R3 | ecosystem: Host-associated > Plants > Phyllosphere > Phylloplane/Leaf | place: USA... | reverse complement strand
ACACACACATGCTGTTTTTTTAAAAGAAATTACTGAGTGGATTTGAGTCTAGAACCTCAAATTGAATCTATCTTTTTTCTTAGTCGCCGTGGCGATGAAAATTCAATTTTTATTTATTATATTTTTGAATCATTGTAATATATTGATGTTAAGAATAAAATTTAAAAATAAAAAAATATTTTTTTAATATATTTTTAAAACAAAAAATATTTTAAAAAATAATTATTATTACACAACCGAAGATCTTAAAATTACAAATTTCAACCAATTTCTGAAAAGCAGAAAAATAATTTTTTATTATTTTTTTCATAAGAAAGTACCTTTTATTAAACCATGTCTTATACACATGCCTGCACATGCCTGGAGAATCTCAAGGGCTTCTCAAAATATCAATATGAAATAAGTTTGACTTGCTTTCAAGTCTGGTGTTCTTCGGTTACACACTAAATCTAGATATACATGTATTTAATGAGATGTTAGATCTAATATCATGGTATTGAATTTAGCTATGTATTGAACCTAAATATATGTGGGTTTGACAAAATGCCAGACCTAATATCCCTAAATTCAACTACGAGCTGAACCGTTTGTGTTGAGCCCAAATACACTTGAGTCCACGCGAAATGTTAAACCCAACACCTTTGAGTTTAGTTACATGTCAAACCCAAGTACATGTGGGGCTGTTAAGATATTAGACCTAACACTCTTGAGTTTAGTTATGCGTTGAACCCAAGTACATGTAAGTTTAACAAGCTGTCATACCTGTTCCTTTTGGGTTTAAAATTATTTCATGTCCAAATATATACGACGTTGATAATCTTTTCAGGCTCCATATTGGATAATGAGGATTTACTTATTTATTTTTATGTTTTTTAACTTTCATTAATGTTGTGTAAGAGATATTTATCTTTCAATAATACTATCAATAAAAAGTAACGTTTTAATTTCTCCATTTAAACAACATGATAAAATTCAAATATTATATATATTTTATAAACCACTTAGACAAATGATTCATACTTTTTATATTATATAAATATTTATACTTTATTTTTTCAGAGCATTTATTATAAATAACTAGAAAAAACAATATTGATATTGGAATTTAAAACTCATTAACTTATTTATTAGAATTTTTTTTTGAAAATCACTAATTTTATTATTAGAGAGGTTTTAAATTCCATAAAAAATAATTATTTTATAGATATCGAGTACTCTATCACCTATTATCAACTACATGAAGCATGAAAAAAAAAAAAACATAAACATTTGATCATTCTTTCTCCCAACACTCAAAACACTCATTCGAGAATATATGGGCTCACTGTCTCGTTATAACGGCATCGTATAATTGATGGAATTTAAAGATTTAAAACTAGATTTTATTACTTCTCGGGAAGTAATATCATGCCTATAATGGTTAAAAATCAGTCTGGCATGATAAATTGATAAAGAAGATTTTAAATTCAAATAAGATATTAATTTAATAAATAAATAAATAATAAAAAAACTTTTTAAATATTATTTTTAAAAGATAATCGATCCCATAACTTGCTAGCTACCCTAACAAGCCACCCCTCCCATGAAGCCCAGGGGACAAGTGTCCTGCAATTCGCGCCGAGTTGCTTGCAGAGTGGTGCTCACCAACCTGGTCTACTTTCCAAAAGCACAAGAAAATAATAATTTCTATAGGCAGCAAGGTTGGTAACGCAGGGTGAGCTGATTGACCGGTGGCATCGCTGTTGGTTGACGTGGCAACGGTGAAATGATATGCTTTTAAAAGATTGCTTTTAAAAGTAGTTTATGTTTTAAAATGTATTAATATATATTTTTTATTTTTTTTCAATATTAGTGTATTAAAATAATTTAAAAATATAAGAAAATTAATTTAAAACAATTTTTAATTTTTAAAATAACGAAATATTGGTTCAACCACGCTCAACAAGCCAGAATAATCAACACCATTAGGCGGGGGTTGGTGGAAACTAATAATTTTTGCTTCCCTTGAGAAACAGGCACCTTACACTCTTACAGGATCACTATTATAAGGAGGCCCTTCAACGTCCTTACACCAACTCCATTTCCAAGGTTTCAACTCCATCGACACCTGTTCACATTCTCTTGTCTTAGATTTTATCCCTCCTTTTCTGCTTCCTAGCCTCTCAAAGGTATGCTAGCTCCTCTCGTCGTTCTTCTTGATTAATTCTTGTGAATTTAGCTCTGTCTCTTCTTAATCTTTTTTGGTTTTTAAGCAATTAGACAAGGTATTTTAAGCTCGTAATTGATTAGACTGATAAATGCACGAGTTAAATGACTTATGTAACTCCTTGTTCTTTGTGAAGAGTTTCACAGGCCTTGGTGGTTTGTAACTCTTCTATCTGTGTCCTTAAATGATTTATGTCAGGGAAGGGTTAGGGTGGAAGGATGAGAGAAATCTAACTGGGAAAGGTTTAGACACATTGATTCTGTGTTTTAAATGATGGTGATAGATATATTTGCTGTTCTTTTTGTGTTGGCTCAGCAGTAATGTTGATGGAGTCATTTTCACATTTTAAGATTTAAGAAGGGCAAAGGGCCTTTTCTTTTTTCTTCATGTTGTTTTTTGATGTTTCGGATATAATTCTACAACAAAAAGATTTCATTTTCATTTTTTATTAATGCCAGCCGCTGCGTCTAACTGTGCAACCCACCGAGAAACTTTGGGTCCGCAAACAGTTTGGGGCTGGAAAGGGTAACAGTCATCATTCAGAGGATACCCACTATAAGTTTTGTAACAATTTGCCTTTCAAACTGCAGATAACTTGGTCTGGGAGTGGGATAGATAGAGCATTAGGGCGGAGAAAGATGATAATCAACGTGAAGGAGTCAACCATGGTGCAGCCGGCGGAGGAGACGCCCCAGAGAGGGCTGTGGAATTCTAATGTGGACTTGGTGGTACCAAGGTTCCACACCCCAAGTGTCTATTTTTATAGGCCCACAGGTGCTCCAAACTTCTTTGATGCAAAAGTGCTCAAAGGGGCTTTGAGTAAGGCCCTTGTGCCATTCTACCCCATGGCAGGACGGTTACGTAGAGATGAGGATGGTCGCATTGAAATTAATTGCAATGCTGAGGGAGTGTTGTTTGTTGAGGCTGAGACCACCTCAGTAATAGATGATTTTGCTGATTTTGCACCCACTTTGGAGCTCAAGCAGCTCATACCTACTGTGGATTACTCTGGCGGGATATCTACTTATCCTCTTTTGGTTCTGCAGGTATGCATCTTCCTTTTCTATTTTTCATCTAATTTGGGACTTATTTATGTTTTGAGCTATGGAGCCACTGTGCAAGTGATTTATTTTTTAGCTTGAATATTTTGCATAAATTGCGGCGAAGTTTACCTCTTAAAATTCTCCTTTTCAAGGCCTGATTTCTTATGAAGCCATGAATATACATGTCCTTTAAAGCTGCACAGTTGAGTAAATTCCACTCAACTGAGAAGTTTCCATGGCGGTAGGATGGAAAATCTGCATATAAGAGGGATCTGCTGTGAACTGAAAAACCTCAAGTCACCCAGTGGCTTTTGATTGTCACTTTATTTAAGCCAGGAATAAAATGCCAGGTCAAGGTATCCTGAAGCAAAGGAGCAGTGGTTTGTACTGTAGTTTTTATGATTTCGATATTACATGGCATCAAATTTTGTTTCCATACAATAATAACAACAGTAACCACCCTCAAATTCTAATGTCTAGAATTCTCAACAACAAGATAGCATAAATTAAGGTTGATTGGCGAGTTTATGATCGAGGGAAGTGGTTAGTACAGTACACCAAACTTCAGTTGTCTGTAGCCGTATTGAGATCATATCACCTGCTAGTTTAATGCACACCAGCTTTCCCAACTCGATAAATAAGTGCTTGATAGATGACTTGAGATGCATTAATTGGTAGCCTAACCTTTGGCTGTCTTAGTAGTTAGTATACATTTTGATGTGACCTCATAAGGATTAGATGTGACAAACATAGTGCATCACACATGGAATTGTCAGCTGTGATGGTCGGAACAGAGTACTGAGGTGATGGTAAACAACCAGTCAACCACACATTTGCTTGATAGGATCCCCACAGAAATACATCGGTGGGAACTTTAAAAGTTATTATCACATGACCTAAGTCCACTCGTGCATTGATGCTATGTTGGTGTAATCACTCACTCCATGATTTGAAGTGAGCAATTCTGGTAATTGTACTTCATCTTGCCATGCACCTGGATATTGAGAAGATGTGTCATCTGAAAGGTCTAAAATATAAGAAATTAAAGGGAGGTGGTTGAGAAAATTTCCACTCAAGAGAGCTGGTCAAGTCTGACCATTGTTTTTTTTTTTTTTGGTGTTGAATATATAGACTCCGTATGTAGAAATTTGGTTTAGCTTGGTAAGGTTATGCTCATCTATCTCTAGTGGTTTATGGGCTTCATTTGTCCAAACAAACATGAATGCATGCTCTGTTTCCACGGTTTTTTGGAAAATCTCTTTACCATTGAACTTTGATGAAATTTACCTTATGCATCCACGGTTATCCACTAATTGAGCATAATAAATGAAGAAGACGTTGCTGTTTTATATTTTGCAAGTGATAAAGACTGACTCCAGTCAGCATTGACAGGCCAACTTACAACATGTGCAGAAATTAGCAAGAAGATTCAACTTCTAGATGGCATACTTTTTGAAGCTCCTGAATGCACTTAAGATATTAAAATAATTAACTCGCGTTGTACTTTTTTGGAACAAAGAATTCTGCATGAAATAGAAATCTCCTGCATTTATTCTGATACTTAATTAGCCAAGTCCACCAATCACTTAATTCCAGATTGGGGTAGTGCTATTATGAGTTCTCTATAAGCATGATTTTGGTTGATTCTCTGCAGGTGACTTGTTTCAAATGCGGAGGAGTTTCACTTGGTGTTGGCATGCAACACCATGCAGCGGATGGGTTTTCTGGTCTTCACTTCGTGAACACATGGTCAGATATGGCTCGTGGACTTGACCTTACCATTCCGCCCTTCATTGACAGGACCCTTCTCCGTGCCAGAGATCCACCTCAACCTGCATTCCACCATGTTGAGTACCAGCCTCCACCGTCCATGAAAACCGTTCTTGAAACCTCAAAACCCGAGAGCACGGCGGTCTCCATTTTTAAGTTGTCTAGGGATCAGCTCAGCACCCTCAAAGCCAAAGCAAAGGAAGATGGAAACAATATTAGTTATAGTTCATATGAGATGTTGGCGGCTCATGTGTGGAGATCAACATGCAAAGCACGTGAACTTCCTGATGATCAAGAGACCAAGTTATATATTGCCACAGATGGTCGGTCAAGATGGCACCCTCAACTCCCTCCTGGTTACTTTGGCAATGTGATCTTTACAGCAACACCAATTGCAGTAGCTGGTGAAATGCAATCAAAGCCAACATGGTATGCTGCAGGAAAAATTCATGATGCATTGGTTCGCATGGATAACGATTATTTAAAGTCAGCCCTTGATTATCTGGAGCTTCAGCCTGACTTGTCAGCCCTTGTTCGTGGTGCCCATAGTTTCCAGTGCCCAAATCTTGGGATTACTAGCTGGGTTAGACTGCCAATCCACGATGCAGATTTTGGCTGGGGCAGACCCATATTCATGGGGCCTGGTGGGATCGCATACGAGGGCTTATCATTCATCTTACCCAGCCCAACAAATGATGGGAGCATGTCAGTAGCCATATCTTTGCAAGCTCAACATATGAAACTATTTGAGGAGTTCATATATGACATTTAACTGAATGAGCCAAGGCTATCATCCTCTCGTGGTTTTCGCCCTCCTTTCAGTAAAACCAGGCCGGGAAAATTCAGGTATACCATTTTTTCTCTTGTTGGCCATGGATCTTTCACAGTATTTTTTTTCACACATGGTTTGATGTAACAAGACTATTTCAAAGGATAATACCCTCCTGACCGAGGGCTTATGTTGTACACATATCAAGACTCTTTGAGAAGCAGAACTGTATTCAACCTAATTTGATGTAATAACTGAGATGGTTGAATGCCACAGCATCAATTGGAAACTAGTTGGTTGATGCATTAATAACAGCGGCAACCACATTTCGACATTACGTAAGGGGATTGTGAGCTGTCTGTGCTGTTTGCACGTCTGTGGTCTCTTTTGCCGTAGCATTTAAAGATATCATATATCTGCCAAAGCTTTTGGTTTTTGAACCCGTTGCCTCTTGTCACCTGCTAGAGTCGGGCATTGGTTTTGGTCTGGTACTGTTTCAAGTATATTTCAATGGCAAAACTGGTGACCTCTTCTGTTTGTTTTGTTTCTCTAATTGAATATATTGATTACAAACAACACATTGAGGAAAGCTGGCCGATGCGCCAGTACAAGCTCAGTACTGAGATGGTAAAGTCCAGTGCAAACATGATGGTGAAAGATAATTCTAGGACAGTCATTGAAAAAAACGTCAACACTTGATCGTTTGTCATGCTACATGAAAAATAATTATGCTGAAAGAAAAACCACAAACTAGCAACACTACTTCAACTGCTTAATGACAAATCACAAAACCAATACCTGGAACCAAAGAAAGGAGGAACGAGGGCCGTAATCAATCAAGAATTTCCATGTACTTCAAGGATGCCTGTGAACTACCAAATGTAAGTGGGGGTTGACTGAGAAATGAGGCATGAGGGGCCATAACTAAAGCAAGCTAGCTATCATAATCTTGGATCCGTAAATATGCCCAGTTTGTAAGATCTAGAGTGATAGAAAAGGAAATATGAGAATGAAAGCCAAGCTCACAAACAACATGGTGGCTGTCACAAAGCTGCTAGCCTTTGCTGACAATAAGGCATCACTTCTTCCCCCGTGCTTAGGCCGATGGACAATATTTGCACCACCATAAGCCCCCTTTCCTTTCTGTCCCTTTATTGAGTGAAAAATCTCACGCTTTCCCTTGTATTCTCTTCTTTCACCTTCTCTAGACAAACCGATCTTGCCTTCTAGATCTGCAGGTGCAATAAGTCTAGAAAATTAGTGTCCCTGGCCTAAAAGAGGAAAGCAGCAGATTTGAACTACCATAAACGAAAACGAGTTCCAACCGTGAACTTGTCCTTGCATAAGAGGTTCTGGCTTGTCGAGATCTTCATGTTGTGGCGTGGATGTAACTCGATGAAGGGCCATGCTCCATAAGAAGATGGAGAAAGTCCAAGCTAGAAACTTAACCTTCATTTAACTTTTCCTCAATTTCTCTTCTTTTCCTTTTGAAATGCTTTAGGAGGGGGAGGAAGGGTGGAGAAGGATGGCCTGGAGGATAGAGGTTACCTGTTTTGATAGGCAAAAGAGGCTATATAGGGTTGAAGGCTTCAGGGAGAGAGTTCTAGGGGCAAGACAAAACAAACATATGGGAAATGAGATTACTTGGGTGTGTACTTATAATACGAACATTGCGTAAATGTTTTTTCCGGCCATTAAACTTTTTGAATGTGCAATTTCATCCACTCAAGTTATATTAGCATGGTTTTATATGTCGAAATTTCTTTTAATTTCCATGCTCTTGTAATGATACCAAGACTTGTGTTTCTTTTCCGTTAACTTTCATGTTTAGCGTTTGCTTAGTTAAATTTTACTTAGATTAAACAATGGCCCATGCAAAGCAGGATGGTGAGGTGAGGATGCTCGTCAAGTGGTAGCGTTAAATCTCTGGAATGGAATAGCACCGTCTTTTTTTTTGTTCCTCCTCATTAATTTTATAAAGAATCTAAGTTTTATTCTTATTTTTATCACCTAATTCTCCTCATTATCATAATTAATCTCACAGGAAAATCACAATAAAATACCATGCAAGATTGAAAGTTCATAAATTATTTATATATTTTTTCAAATATTTTTATCGTTCATTGATTATTTTATACATGTAAAGTATAATAATAAGATTTAATCAGATACTATTTAGCTGCTCTAAATATTGATAAGCACAGCCAAATAGAACGTTACCGAACACCAACAACATCCCATGCCAGAGCTTGATGAATAAAGACGCAGGAGAATTGGATGCCCACTTTTTCTTTACTTTCGACTGAGAAAGTTGCTTTTATTTATGAGAAATCTTCATTTTACTTTAGAAAATTTGTGGAACTGGGCCCCTATTTATCAACCTTTTTAAAATTCGAGGGCTTATATGACAACTTTATGAAATCTGGAGCGACAATTTATTGATTTAAATACTTTTTTTCTCAAAAGAATTATTCATATATATATTTTCAGAACATTTTGCATCAATTTTGGAACAATCCTGATAGAACAGCTTTATGATAGAATCCTTCAGTACACCGAAACTCCATCTGTATTATAAGCCCTTAATTTCATCAAACAATACCCTGAAAAACATCAAACACGCTGTATATTTTATGTTCACACAACGTTAAAACTAGGAGAACTATGCATGGAATTAATCAGTGAAGAAAAAAACCAACAGAGAATAACAAAAGCATAGCTCGAAGATAGAGTATTAGAAGGTGCAAAATGATAGAGACTGAAGTTCAAGCCTCATCATTCAATCTTATAATTAACCAGCACCACCTCCAAACTAGCCTTTGCCACCAGCAGCTTGCTTTGAAATGATTGGATTCCATATACCCTTCATCTTGTTGATTTTGTCATTTATTTGATCAAAGCAGGTTGCCGTAGTTTACAGGTTGAAATCAAGAATTTGGATGCTTTGCTGTATTTTTTGTATGATTGAAATGATTTTCAGGTTGCCATATATACATGTATGTATGTAGGTATGTAGGGCGTCTTCATCCAATCAAAGAAGGACCGGCTTTAGAAAGTATATCACGACTGGGTTGAACCATTAGGCAGCTTGGACAATTTTGGTTCAAATATTGGATGGTTTAGAGTTTGGACGACACAGAATTGGATTCCTCTCTCTCAGGCTTTAAGAGTTCCAAGTCAGAGCCGAGTCCTGACAGAATTTCCAAGCAGCTGTTGATATATAAAGATTTGATACTTCGCATTTTACAAGTGTTTTGGTATAATCTCTTAGTAGTTGACAGAAGGCCAATCTTTCTGCTGCTGGGAGCCAACTATCAGAGATTGATGAAAAAGAAAATGAAGAGAAGTGGGAATGGATAATTAAACAACTCCTTGTATTTCATCAGACATCTAAATACACATCATTGATTCCACTGCATGATTTTTCACAACATTAATACTTAAGCATGCCTAATTCGAATCACTCAAGCACATTCAAGGACAGTGTAACAGGAGCTGATAAAAATAGAACATTTAAAATGAGTACTTTCAAGCTTTAATCAACCTCCTCAATCTTAGGCCCGGCTCCAGAACCACCAGAGCTAGCCTTGCTGTACCCACCTCCTGGCATCTGGGCACCGCCACCCATTGGCACATCACCGCCAGCTCCTTGATACATCTTTGAAATGATTGGATTGCATAAGCCCTCCAACTCCTTCAACTTGTCCTCAAATTCATCTACTTCTGCCAATTGGTTCCTGTCTAGCCAGTCAATTGTCTCCTCAATCTCCTTCTCAATCTTCTGCTTGTCGGCCGGGTCCAACTTACCACCAACCTTGTCATCTCTCATTGTATTCCTCATATTGTAAGCGTAGTTCTCCAGGGCATTCTTGGCCTCCACCTTCTTCTTCACTTTCTCATCCTCTGCTTTGTATCTCTCTGCCTCTTGCACCATTCTCTCAATATCATCCTTGCCCAGTCTTCCCTTGTCATTGGTGATGGTAATCTTATTCTTCACTCCTGAAGCCTTATCTTCTGCAGAAACATTCAAGATGCCATTTGCATCGATGTCGAAGCATACATTGATCTGCGGAACACCTCTAGGCGCTGGAGGGATTCCTTTAAGCTCAAATGTGCCAAGAAGATTGTTGTCCTTGGTTTGAGCCCTTTCACCTTCATACACTTGAATTAGCACGCTGGTTTGGTTATCAGAGTAAGTACTGAAGACTTGCTCTTTCTTGGTGGGAATTGTTGTGTTTCTTGGAATCAAGACTGTCATCACACCACCAGCAGTCTCAATGCCAACGCTAAGAGGAGTGACATCAAGGAGAAGTAAATCTTGAACCTTCTCATTCCCTTCTCCACTCAATATTGCAGCTTGGACGGCAGCTCCATAAGCAACAGCCTCGTCAGGGTTTATGCTCTTGCAGAGTTCCTTACCATTGAAGAAATCTTGCAGAAGTTGCTGCACTTTGGGAATCCTTGTTGATCCCCCAACAAGAACAATTTCATGAACGCGGCTCTTATCAATCTTTGCATCACGGAGACACTTCTCCACAGGTTCCATGCACCTTCTAAATAAATCCATGTTCATTTCTTCAAATCTTGCTCTTGTGATTGTAGAATAGAAATCAATACCTTCATAGAGAGAATCAATCTCAATAGTTGTCTGAGTGGTCGAAGACAAAGTCCTCTTTGCCCTCTCGCAGGCAGTCCTCAACCTTCTCAGAGCTCTGGCGTTGGCACTAATATCCTTCTTGTGCTTCCTCCTGAACTCTGCAACAAAATGATTAACAAGCCTATTATCAAAATCCTCACCTCCAAGATGAGTATCACCAGCAGTAGCTTTCACTTCAAAAATCCCCTCCTCAATTGTCAACAAAGAAACATCAAAAGTTCCACCACCAAGATCGAAAATAAGCACGTTATGCTCGCCACTCTTCGACGCCTTCTTATCCAAACCATAAGCAATGGCAGCAGCAGTTGGCTCATTAATAATCCTCAAAACATTCAGACCTGCAATAGCTCCAGCATCCTTTGTAGCCTGCCTTTGTGAGTCATTGAAATAAGCAGGCACAGTAACCACAGCATTATTCACAGCATGACCAAGATAAGCCTCAGCAATCTCCTTCATCTTGGTTAACACCATAGAAGAGATTTCTTCAGCTGAAAACCTCTTCTCTTCACCTTTATACTGCACCACAATCATAGGTTTGTCAGCAGGGCCCGGAACCACCTTGAAAGGCCAGTGCTTCATGTCACTCTGGACTGAAGGGTCAGAGAAACGCCTGCCAATAAGTCTTTTCGCATCAAAAACAGTGTTTTGAGGGTTCATCGCAACCTGGTTCTTAGCTGCATCACCTATCAAACGTTCAGTGTCAGTGAAGGCAACATAAGAGGGAGTGGTTCTGTTGCCTTGATCATTTGCTATGATCTCTACACGATCATTCTGCCACACGCCTACACAACTGTAGGTTGTGCCAAGATCAATCCCAATGGCCTTTCCTTCAGTTTTTGATGCCATTATGGATGTTTTAGCAAGAAAGTGTTAAAAAGGGAACGAGAGCAAAGAAATTTGGTTGGTTTCGAGAGTGTGGGTGCGTGTTTTGGGCTGAACTTGTTACCTTTCGTGTTATGTTTGTTTCTGTCTGAAGTGAAATTGGAGGCTTGCTGTCGATATATATATAGGGGTGTGCGCAATGTATTGGAAAGTTTGAGAGAGCAAAAGAGATCGGTAGAAGATGCCAGGGGGAGCGAAATGGAGAGAGCTCCAGGAAAAAACAGAGGGAACACCAGAGGGTTCTGGAGGGTGCTCGTGAGCTGAAATGGGCTGGCACAGTCATGGTGGCTGGCTTTTGACCATGTTAAACTGTAACTCTTGGCCTTTGCTTGCTGTCACCGACCCAATCTGCTCCTCAACCCAGTCCATGAAATTTTCCAAAATTAATATGACACGTGTTGTTACTTGGGTTTGAGATGGTTTAAGACTAATCGGGCATGGAGGCGCCTTGCCCTTTGATGTTTTTTTGTTGTCCCCGCTTCTATTATTTTTTTTTT
>Ga0325414_1007190_pt1 | contig 11825 bp, 2 predicted proteins | sample PopdelMetagenome_8_FD_206183 | JGI IMG/M metagenome (GOLD analysis project Ga0325414, IMG submission 206183) | Populus deltoides microbial communities from Bellville, Georgia, United States - Leaf-PdKOR-R3 | ecosystem: Host-associated > Plants > Phyllosphere > Phylloplane/Leaf | place: USA... | reverse complement strand
AAACAACAGTCTTTTATCTCGGTCCAAGGCAAAGACCTCCCTAATATGTGGAGCTAATCCCATCTACGCTGCTGTGAATGGCAAATCATATATAAATAAACTATAAACTAAAACATAATATGTTTTATTATTATAACCAATTTACTGGCCCACGATTTGTAGAGAGTAAATAATAATTTTTTTTTAAATTAAAAAAATATATAAAGAATATAGAGAATATATTAAGTGTCTTGAGTCTGACAGCAACCCAACTCTATTGGGTCCTATCGGCAACAGGCACAACACTATTGGGTCTTGCTAGCAGCAGAGTCCAACACTAAGAGAAAGAAAATTCAAACAACCCAACTTCAAATGAAAAAAAAAAATCATCACTCAACTTTTGTACAATATAAAAAGAAGTCATCAATTTATTTTCTCTTTACTATATGAAAAAAAATTAAATAAGAAAAAAGGAAAAAAAACTAAAGGGACAAAAAAATAAAATTGGACATATCTGGGTATGGCTCAGAGCCGGGCCCAATAGCCATGTGACCTGCGCTCTGCCGCGGGTCAAATATTTTTATTTTTCATAAAAAATTATATATGTAGGTTTTTTCAAAGCATTTTGGTAGTTCAAAAAATATAACAAATTTAAAAAAGTTTTGTAATCAAATAAACTAAGAATTATTTGCGTTAATAAATCAATAAAAAAACATTAATGACACCTAAAAACAAAACTTGAAAAACCGAGAGACAAATGTAGATCAAGATATTGAATATTGAAAAAGAGAACATTAAATTGATTAAATAAAAAAAAAACTTGTAAGGCTACACATTTTAAGAATATCATCTAAAAATAAATAGTTTTTTATTTTAAAAAACATAGTTTATCTATACAAAAGATAAAAACAAATCATAGATGAATCAGAAAAATCACTCTGAAAATTAAACACATAACAAAAAAATCAATATTTTTTAAAAGAGGCCCCTGAATAAAATAAAAGAGAGGAAGTTTTGTCTATTTTTTTTTGTTTTTAGTTTTTTAACCGGTCACGTCACTTTATTTCTTTTCAATTGCATTATTTAAAGTTATATTTTCATGGCAACCATAGTTATCAAACCCGGTTTAGGGATTGACTCGACCAAGGGGCCGGGTCCCGAGTTACCCGAGTTTACTCAACCCAAAAAATTGATTTTTTTTGAGATTTTAATATTTTATATGAAAAAATTAAGAAACAATCCATATAGATATATGTTATACATATTGTAAACAATTAAGTTTAAATGATTATTTCACAAGGTTTTTTTATCCCATATTGGAAAGATACTACCTTATTTTTCTAAGTTAAAGTATTTCAACTAAAAAGGTTTTTTTTTATCCCATATTGAAAAAAAACTTTTTTTTTTCTTGTGAACATAGAGTATATATACTAAAAGGCTTCAAATCCCACGTTGAAAAAAATAAAATATTCTTTAAGTATTTATATAGTGAACTTTGAAATGAGTTAGTAATCAACTGAAAAATATGAAAAAAAAGGGGTCTCTTCCCGACCGGTCGATCGGTTTACGCCAGGCCAATTGCAGACCCAAATTTTGAATGAAACAAACTCGGTCAAGGCCCCGAGTCACCCGAAAAAATTTTAAAAAATATTTGATGTTTTAATATTTTATATGAAAAAAATTAAGAAACAATCCATGTGGATATAGACTATATATGTTGTAAGTAATTAAATTTAAAAGATTATTTCAAAAGGCTTTTTATCCCATATTGGAAAAATATTATCTTATTCTTCTAATTTGAAGTATTTAAACCAAAATTTTTTATTATCCCACATTGAAAAAAATAACTTTTTTCTTATGAACATAAAGTATTATACTAAAGGGTTTCAAATCCCATATTGCAAAAATAAAACATTCTTATAGTATTTTATATAGTAAACTTTGAAATGAGTTAGTAACTAATTGAAAAATATGAAAGGGAGTCTCCAGATAGGAGAAAAAACACATTAAAAAAAAGGATCTTTACCGGGTTTTTGCTGAGTCACCTGAGTTCTAGGTTGATTATCATCATATACATCCCAAGCTGCATGAAACTTATTTTTAATGACAAAAATACCTATTATGCTCTTATAAAACATTCGCCTAATATATGTATTTATGACAGAATATTTATCTTAAAAAAGTGATTTTAAACCTAGTTTTGACAACAAAGCCCAATCCTTACTTTCAAAACACAAATTGGACTCAAGAAGATGATAAATGATAAATTGAACTTTGAGCTTGTTTCTTAGGTTATGTCCAAAATAGACCCAAAAGCCACCATTCACACCCATAGGACCTTGGTGGGGTCAAATTGACCCAACTCAGGTTCACTTACACTAATAGGACAATATCCTAACACATGAAGCATTCTAAATAAACCTTTGACATATTGATAATAATTAAGAAATATTTTCAAAGAAGGCCAAGATAAAATTCAAACTATATATGTTTTTTATTTTATTTTACTACTAACTCAGTAAGAACTTCCTAAAGATATGAATACCAGTATGGCACGAAACTTGTTTGGCATAAATTAAAGGTAAGGCAGAAAGCTAAGAATAAAAAAAAGAATGACACCTTGTTTGGCATAAATTAAAGGTAAGGCAGAAAACTCAAATACTTGTTGAGAAGGAAAGAGACACTTACAAAAAGCAAGATAAACATTGGAAGGAGATTGGATTACAAGCCTATATTGAGTTAGTAGATAACACCCTTTTAATATGATGGCAAATAGTTTTACCCTCATTTAGCTTAGGGTTTTTATGTACACAAAAATCATTTCTACTACAATCAATGAATTGATAAATTCATTTGATTATAAGGTTTCTAGAAATTCAAGGAGGTTATCCAAAACCCTAAATCTTTATGATACTTATCACAATCAATAAGCTGTTTTATTTTCTCTTACATCTAAAATGAATTCTCAAAGATAACCATAGTTCCTTAATCACTCTCTTCATGATCCCTCAAGTTCCTCACCTTCGCTAACTGATGAGTTAATTTTGTAATCCATCTCAACATGTCTTTTCTCACTAGTTTGTAAAAATCTTTTTTTTTTCAAGGGACCTCCTCACTTCCTATTACATGAGTATGTTTTGTTTTGCATTATCTTTTAGTCATGATTATTCCAGCACGTAACACTAACCATTAGAAATCGTTAGGGTCTAATACTAACTAATGCATACCAAAATAATATAATAAAGACAACAAACATGGGAACACAAAATTCTACAAATAGAATCTTCAGACAAAAACCTAAATTTGAAAATTTATTACTGAATATTTTCTCTACAACTACTTTGCCTTTCTAAAATGTTTACAACTTCTTCAATAAGCTCAAAAATGGACCTAAGCAAGGTAGGAAACTAAAACTCCTAATAAAAAAAGAATAATAGCAATAAAAGTTAAAAAAACAAGAAAATTAAAAAATAAAGGTAAAAAAAATATAAAATCAGCCTAAACAACACCTTATAAGCCTAATTTGGAGGTTTTCTAGAACTCGCTTGGTTACAATAAGCTAACCCTTTTACAAAGCTAGGCTTTCAAAACCATTTGAAAAAATTTAAGTGACATTCAAATATCAGATCAAATGTTGTGGGCTTTTTTTATCAAGCTAGTTACTCTATACAACCAAGACCTCCTTTTAGACATAGTCATGTCTTATTAATCAATAAATATCCTAACAACACTATCTATATATAATAGTTATGGCATATACACAATTAACTAATTAGAACCACCTACATCATATATTTAATTTCTATGAACCTTAACAAACACTTCTCTTTTTCATATAATCTCTTTGTCTTAATTGAATTCATGCAGACCTCTACGCCTTATTGTTTCACTTGTTTGTTCTCTAGTATTAAGGGGAACTTACATGAAGGGGAAGGGGCATTATAGAACAAATGATAATGTAACATAATGTAATTAATAAGGTGATTACAAATATCTATAAAGTTTTAGATTTTTATTGGTATGCTTGATATAATGTAACGTAATAAATGATATAATGTAATGAAAAATATAATGTTATGGGATGGGTCGATACATACATTTTTTTGTTTGGTTACAAATATTATTAGTAATGTAATGGATGTCCTTTACGAAGTTTTACTATACTTTCTATTTTTGTTTGAAAAAAATATATTTAATTCCTATATATATTTTTTATATTTTTATTGGTCTTCATTGGAAAGATTTTTGGTCTTGAAATTAAAAAAATAAAATTTAATCATAATAAGAAATTGTTTTACAATGGGATCCCTCTAAGGTTATTCATCATCATGTAATAGTTCATTATATAGTTTTTTAAGGTAATGCTTGTATGTAATGAATTATAATAATTTTAATAGTTCATAACATTTCAATATTGAAAATTATACATACAATCATAGAAATGTAAAGAATAATTAAATGGTTTATTATATCTAATAAAATATGTTTCTTTCAATGCTTAAGCTTCCATTTTTTATATAATTTGTTATTTTTATTTCAGGTTGGTTTCTTCTTTGTATAATTTTTTTTTTACCAAAAAGATACTCTTAAGTTAGTTTACATGGTTAATCAAGAAAAAAAAGATTTAGACAATTTTAATATCACATTCTTTAAGTTAATTTCATGTATTTGAAAATACATTTAAATGAAATTTATATTTTTTTTCTCGGTATTGATCCAGGTTTTAACTCATAAATTATTTGCATTAGACTTGATCAATGAATTCTAATATGCTCGATGATTACTCACTATATCGTTGACCTGCGCTATGCTGCAAGTTAGATCATATTTTTTTTTTTAACATAGATAAAAAATATCCATGCATTGCTAATGTTTTTCTAGTAAAAAAAAAATAAACTATGTGAAGGTTGACTCTATGTAACATGATTAACTTGATTGATGTAAATGTAACTCGGATAACTAGTAAAAACATACTTTGACTAACAAAAATTAAGACAACATATTTTTTTTAATAAAATATTGAAACGACAACATATTGGATTGATCCGGGCTACCCAGTTTGACATGCCAAATCCACGACCCGAATTATGAGACAATGATAACCTTATATAAATCAAATCAAAACAAATTATGAAACTCAATTCTCAATCAACCCAATGTTAAAGAATGAAATTAAAAAAATAAAAAAAAAAGAAAATTGACTTGAGTTAATCTACCAAACCTGTGATCTATGTCATAAGATTGAGATAACCTTATAGAAAGTAAACATAAAAAATAGCCCGAATCCATCCAGGTTAACCTCCCAAACCTGTGATCAAGGTCATGAGATTGTGATTACCCCATAAAAAGAAAATAAAAAGAAATTATAAAGCTTAATTTTCAATAAACTCATTGTTGAATGATGAAATTGAGAAAAAAATCAATCTAAAAACATGACACAATAAAACGACCCGAGTCTACCCGGTTTAACTGGTAAAACATAAGACCTGACTCATAAGACCAGGATAACCTTATAGAAAGGAAAAAATAAAATAAATCACGAAGTCTAATTCCTAATCAACTAAATGCTGAAGGATAAAATTGAAAAAAATACCGATTAAAAAAGACAAAAAAATTCAAGTCAACTAGGTTAACCCATTAAACCTGCGACTCGAGTCATGGGATTGAGATGACCTCATAAATAGTAAACCAAAATAAATCATGAAGATTAATTCATAATTAAAGCAATGTTGAAATATAAAGTAAAAACAAAATCAATTAAAAAAAAAAAAGAAATCGAGTTATGAGACCGAGATAACCTCATAGAAAGCAAACCAAAATAAATAATAAAGCTTAATTCATAATTAATCTAATGTTGAAAGATAAAATTATGAAAGTGTTAATTAAAAAAGATAAAAAAACTCTTGTCAACCCGCCAAACTCGTGACATGGGTTATAAAACTGAGTTAACCACGTATAAAGCAAAACACAAAAAATTATAAAGTCCAATATCTAATAAACCAAATATTAAAGTATAAAATTAAAAAAAAAACAATGATTAAAAAAAATATTAAAATAAATAGTGTTTTGTGAGGTGATACACAATAAAAACACTACTCCTTTTAGTTTTGAGTTAATAAATTCAGTTATTGATATTAATTTTTGGGCTTTTAACTTGCTGGGTTTGAGATTTTAATTTCGTAATAAATGGGCTAAGAGGTTGATTGGAAAATGATAAATAAAAGGATTGCATAACATATGCTCCTGTACCATATAATTGATTGGCCAGTGGTTTAATTTTCTTGTAGTTTCGGGTCCAACATGTTATTTGGGCTTCTCATTTAGAGATATGGTATCTCAAATATAATTTTGTTTGTTTATGATTAATTGACCGAGCTTTGATAAAATTGTGTAGTTTGAGCCTTGAGATCAAGTAGGTGTCTCTTGCGAAAGACTGATAAACAGATAAGTAGTATTTTTATTTTTCTACCCAGATCAATCTTCAAATTTATTTCTTAGAACTCAAGTTCATTGACAAGGAAACACATCCTATCATGTTAACGTTTTGTTTTGAATTGCTAAAAGAAATATGAGTGAATATATTTTTTATGCTAAGCTTTTTATTTGCAACTTGTGTTTTAACCAGTTTGTTAAAAATGTCTGTGTTATCAATTCATCAACTAACCATCTATTTTATTTAGTTATTTGAGTATAATTTTTTTAAATTAAAAATTGAATTACTCATTAAAAACTGCAGGATGGGTAATGCTATTAACAAGAATGAAAATAAAGTTAATAATAATGACTCATGAAACGAAAAGGAGTATTCAATGAAGTCCAATTTTTTTTTTTAAAATTGGTTTTGAATACTTGATGGATTTAAATGATGAATTGACTTGGCCACTAATCGATAGGTAGATAAGGGTGACTCTACTTGGTCATTCATGCTCTCCTAAAAAACAAGTCTTATTAAAATAATAGACTCTTTGATGCTAAAATCATTAAATATAAGAGGAAAAATAACATACAGAAAAGTGAAAGAGACTAAATAACATAGGAGAGTATATTGTGATTATTGTATGTGGTTTGTTATATTGTTAATGAAATTGTGTATTCAATGGACTTATTGTGCTATTTTTTTATAATTTTTATTTTTGCCCTTGCTTTTTAATTTCAGCATTTATATACCCAATTGAACCGAAAACTTTTCAATTACTATAATTACATCCTTGTAAACATTGTTTAGAATCTTTTAACTTGCGTGTCTTTTTCAACCTAGTCCTTGGTTTTCTAATTATGCAATTTGACCCTTATTAATCATTAAACTTGTAATTTGTCTTAAATTGAGCTCTAATTTGATTAATTTTAGTCCTTAATGCAAACACCTATTGCATTTTGATCCTTGATTTTGAAAGTTATCTATTTGGTCGTTAATCAACCTTGAACCTTCAAATTTCTTTCATTTAAACCCCTAATTGCACCAATTTAGACTTTTTAAAGTCCAAATAGGTCTCTAATCTTTGAATTATTACAAATGGATCTAAATTAAGCCTCTAAACTTATTTTTTCTTTAATTAAATCCTTAATTGAGTCAATTAAACCTATTAAATCAACCCTTGAACTTAATCAATTTTTTTAATTTTGGCAAAATTGATTATTAAATTTAATTTCTGCCTTAATTAAGTTAATTCAACCAATTAGAAGTTTAATTATTAAACTTAATTAATTATCTCAATTTTGGTCAAGTTGGATTTGAAACTTAAGCTTTGCTACAAATAAGTCCTTAATTAAGTTAATTAAACCCATTAGAGGTATAATTAAGTTTTTGAACTTAATTATTTTTTTTCAATTTTGATCAAATTGACTTTCAAACTTATTTTTTCTTCAATTAAGTCCTTCTCCAGCCTATCTTATCAATAATATTCCAATCTGACTACCCTTCTTACATTTTGACTTGTTTAGCTTAAAAGCTTACCTATTTATATCTTGAAAATATTTTTGATTTTGAATTTTTGATTTTTTTTATGGATTTTTGAATACTTCAAAAAATATAGGTATTTTAGGGGATCTAAAATTAGGTTATAACAATAAGATAGGTAGGTGCCTTTTAGGTAGACAGATTGGTGGGAGATAGCCATTGATGAGAAAAGTAGGTGTCGTATTGATAGTTCATGTGTAAGCATAAAAGAGTGTGTTGTTGTATTGACTTTCTTGAAAGTTGTGACTATGCATTGTGGTGTTTGCTATCTGTTTGGCTCTTAGAAATTTGCACAAGAGGATTCAACCTTGTTTAGGCGAGGCCTAATTAGATAGAAAGTTTGGGCCAATAGTAGTCTACTCAGACTTGAGAGTAGTTTGATTGAGCTGCAGAGCATTCCCTTTGTGCTGATACAATAACTTGAGTTGATATAGTCTTTTGAGTTACTTGTGGGACTGGCACAAGCAGTACATTGGAGCAAGTTTTCTTGGGGCAGCCTAGTCTAATTGGGCTAGAAAGTAGTTCTCTTAAACTAGTTTTGGGGTTTACGTGGAAATTGATCAAATAATTATTGAAGAGCCAGGAACTAAATTGGAGAAAAAGGGAGGAAAATCACACCTACCGTCTTTGCATGTTGCATGTTGCTCACTCCCAAGTTTGATGATAGCCTTCTTTAAAGTCTTTAAATTCATATCGATAAAGTCTTTTTAATGATTTAAACATTGATGCGTGAGATTAAGTAAATAGAGATGTGATAAAAAATAAATAAAAAAAAAGGCATGAAAAAATGAGGGATGAAAACAAAAAGAAGAAGAAGAAGAACCCGTTAGCTCTTAGGGAAGAGAAATAGTTGACGACAAGAGGGGATATAAAAGGGAAGAGGAAGAAAAACAAATATAAAGAAAACCCTCACCATTAAACACATGAGAGAAAACAATAAATAAAAGTAAAGATTGAACATCAAGAGATAAAACAAATAAAGGAAGAAGGGGAAAGAAGAGTTGGCGGCAGTAAGGGGGAAGAAGAAGAGAAACCAAAACATTGAGGGAGGAAAGAGGTTTAATTCATTGATGAATTCATTGTGACTAGAATCTGACTTAGTGATGCAACCATATTATTCAATAGTTTTACCCACATTTAACTAGTGTTTTGCCTATGTTTTATATATAAAATGCCTTGATATTCTTTGTTTTATGTTTTGAAGGCACTTTTGGATGAAAGATGCAAAAAGAAGCAAATTGGAGATAATGGCAGATTTGACCTTCAGTCGATGTTTTGTGCAGAGCGTGAGCTCTAGAGGTTGAAATGAAGTGATTCTAGTGGCATTAAAAAGCAAACATCTATACTAGCCAGGGTAATTAATTTGTGCGACCGCGACATCGCAACAAATTTTGGCGCCGTTGCCGGGGAAGTAATTTTAGTTGATTCTTGTGCTATTAATTTTATTTACTGTGATTGTTATTTCTTTTTCTAAAAAAAAATAGAATTTTTGCTTGCTGCGGTACTGTTCATTACGGCAGCGGTACTGTTCGAAACAAATTTTTTGATGGAATTAGGTATCGGCCTTTTGTTTCCTAAAGGGAAACGAAGTTCTAAACAGGACTAGTGGTGACCACTTCCCCCGCCCTATCGAGGCCAAATTCCATTTTTTTCTAGTGTTTTTAGGCAGTTTTAGTTTTCTAGAGTAGGATTTTCGTACAATTTGCATTGTTTTCGATCTCTTGTGTGGTTGGTTTCTTTTGAGTTTTTTTTTGATGATTTATGCCAGTAACCCGTTCTACTAATCAAAGTTAAGTGCAGTTTGATCTCGAAATAGAAAAAAATTTACACAGGTTACGAAAGGAAGCTCGCCTCAACACCATGGCTGTAGCACAACAACAAACACTTAAGGAGCTTGCTGCTCCTAACGTGAAAAGCAGCCATTGTGCATAAACATCGACAATAATGTAAACTTTGAGCTCAAATCTGGTTTTATACATTTGCTATCAACATTTAATGGTCTTGCAGGAGAAGATCCTTATACTCATCTCAAGGAATTCCATATGGTTTGCGTTGGCATGAAACCAAATGGAGTTAACGAAGAACAATTTAAGTTGAAAGCTTTCCCTTTCTCTTTAACAGGGACAGCAAAGGCATGGCTTTTCTCCATTCTTCCAGGTTCAATTAGAACATGGAATGGCATGAAGAAGATCTTCCTTGAGAAGTATTTCCCAGCATCTCGAGTTGCTAATATAAGGAAAGAAATATGTGGGATTTGACAGTCTCATGGAGAGACACTTTCCGAGTATTGAGAAAGATTTGAGCAACTGTGTATTCAATGCCCTCGTCATCAAATACCCGATCAACTACTCATTCAATTCTTCTGTGAAGGATTGATGCCTACTGACCGTAGTATCATTGATGCTATAAGTGGAGAGGCATTGGTAGATAAGACACCCGAGTCTGCACACCAATTAATCTCAAACATGGTAGCCAACTCGAAACAGTTTGGCACTGGTGGAGACTTCGCAAACAAACGAGTAAATGAGGTAAGTATTTCTAACATTGAGAATAAAGTTAATGATCTTACTTCTCTTGTGCGTTCTTTGGTTTGTGGCAATGTACAGCAGGTGAAAGTTTGTAGCATATGCTCCTTACAAGGACATGCTTCAGATATGTGGCTAACAATGCAAGAAGATTACATTGAACAAGCTAATGCAGTTGATGGAGCATTCAATGGACAACCTCAGCGTAAGTATGATCCTTTTTCCCACACGTACAATTCTGGATGGAGAGATCATCCTAACCTACGGTATGGGAACCAGCCTCAACAAGGCAATGAAGGCCAACAATTTCATCCCCATGGATTTCAGCCCCAACAGAATTATCAAGCAAGACAACCCCCTCCATTCACAAATTTCAATTTTATGGGGTCGTCATCCAATGATGATCTTCGTGAGATGATGAAAACTTTGGCTTCTAATACTGTTACCTTGTAACAAAATGTCATGTCTTTTCAACAGGAAACAAGGTCAAGTATTCACAACTTGGAGAAGCAAATGGGGCAAGTAGCTTCAAGTGTGGGGAAATTAGAAGCACAAATGAATGGAAAATTGCCCTCCCAAGCATTGAATCCAAAAGAGAATGTTAGTGCAATCATGCTGCGAAGTGGGAAAGAACTTAAAGATAAAAGATCGAAACAAATTGAGATGGAGGAAGAAGAAGAGATCGAAATTGAATTGAGTAAAAAGAAGGAACATCCTTCTTCTCCACAAATTGAAACAAAGACCAACACTCTAAAGGTAACTCCTCAATCAATGACTTCCAGTTTTAAAACAATTTCACCCTTTCCTGTGAGTTCTTCTAGGTCAAAGAAAAAGGACAAAGAAAAAGAGATTTTAGAGGTTTTCAAGAAAGTAGAACTCAACATTCCTTTGCTTGATGCTATTAAACAAATTCCCAAGGATGCCAAATTCTTGAAGGAGTTATGTACTACCAAGAGAGCTTTCAAACTAAAAGGTCATGAAATGGTAAGTATGGGTGAAGTTGTATCTACTGTTGTTCAAAAGAATATGCCTTTGAAGCAAAAAGACCCAGGTGCGTTTACTATCCCATGTGTTATTGGTAATGCTAGTCTCAAAAGGGCCTTGTGTGATTTAGGTGCATCCATTAGTGTTATGCCTAAACATGTTTATGATTCTCTTAGTCTTGAGCCTTTGAATAAAACTAGCATTGTAATACAACTTGCAGATCGTAGTTTTGTTTACCCACTTGGTGTGATAGAAGATGTCCTAGTCAAGATTGATAGTTTGGTCATTCCATGCGACTTTTATATTCTTGATATGGAACATGATTCTTGTGATTCATCAAACAACACTCCTATATTGTTTGGGAGACCATTCTTGAAAAC
>Ga0325414_1007187_pt1 | contig 11828 bp, 10 predicted proteins | sample PopdelMetagenome_8_FD_206183 | JGI IMG/M metagenome (GOLD analysis project Ga0325414, IMG submission 206183) | Populus deltoides microbial communities from Bellville, Georgia, United States - Leaf-PdKOR-R3 | ecosystem: Host-associated > Plants > Phyllosphere > Phylloplane/Leaf | place: USA... | reverse complement strand
GGACCTGGCACAAATCAGATGCCACGTTGACAAAGGGAATGCAACTTCCTACAAAAGAACCACTACCTATTGAAACTAAACCTGATTGAAACACTAAAAAAACCAGCAGATAATGAGTAGGTCACAATGGGAAAGATAACTTCGACGCTCCATCAAACTAGATGAGCGAAAGTTCTTTTGAGAAATAATGCTGAGAATATTTACATCGACGTTACAGCGAAAGCCCAGCAGGCAACACCTTCTAATTCCTTGGATCAGGATACAAGAAGCGTTGCTTCCCAGCCAAGAGGGACAAGCATCTACTTGATGAAAAATGAGCCGCTTGGAATACATGGTGTAATGGAATAGACCCTCACCTACTGTACAGTTAGTTATTCTCATGATGAATACGATGCCAACCCCTCCCAGAACATTACATCCAGCCAAGCTGCTACACAGCCCAGAAACCCATCTTGGCATCTTTCTGCCATTCTCCCTTCATAAATCAGGTAAATTTGGTAGCTCCAGGCAGAAAGCAGTTGTCCACAATAGACAGCTGTTGATTTCCAGTGGGCAAGTCCAAAATCCAGAATTGGCCCTCTTCTACCTATCATGTTCCAAGGGTTCACCAGAACAAGCATCCTGATTGATCTGCTTCTCTTTTGGAAGGCAATCAACAGGAATATAGAAATATCCTTTAGGTAATTTCTGGTTCTTCATCGATGCTTCATCTGAAGTCATTACCAACTCTTTCTCAAAAGTCTCATAATGCTGTTATTTGATATGGTAGTGAGTATTGGTCTCAATTTATCCCTAACAGAGAAAACTTAGTGGAACAAAACAGTCAATGATGCAGAAGGAACACGCACCTTTGATTTTGAGCTCCATTCTCCCTCTTCCAAAATATTATAAGATGCAGAAGGTCTTTGAGGTATTTGCTTCCCAGCAAAAGGCATCCTCTCTGAAGGTTTTGGAGTAAAATGGTTTTGAGATGTGGAGCTGTCATCTGTCTTTTGGTCAGTGTCCATGGTCAAAGTCACCTTAATTCTGTGCTTGACAGAAAGGGTGCTGTCTACTGTGACATCATCTGACCTTTGGACAGCATCACCACATGACTTGTACCCATCTGTATTCCCTTTGAGGGATGTTGTAGCTGATTCTGAACTAACATCTGTAGGGGAAAAGGGACCGCTAACAAGCACCGATCGAGCAACATGGTCTCGTTTGCAAGCAAGTATGTTGTGTGAGCATAAAACCAACTCCCGCTGCAAAACAATTATATGTAAAAGGCACTGCTATAAAAGTATATATTCTTCAGAGAATGGTTCACTTAAAACTGAAGCAGTAAGCTAAAAAACAAAATGAACTTCTAGCAAATGAATGTACTGGGGGGAGTGTTACTCCAAACAATAAAAATACAATTTAGCATATTTTACTCGGTTCAAAGTGTAAATATCAAGTAAGAATGGGAAAAAATTCACCCTGAAGTCTCAACAAGGATGCAGGAGGAAGTTCGAGAGAAGTTAAAAAATAAAGAAGCAAACACAGACTTGAAAGAACACTTTCAACATGGTATTTTCTTAGCTGACTTGCCTACATAATACTGGGTAAAAATAAAAATCACTTGCAACCACTTCGCTGTTACTGAGAAAGTTACCTTTATTTTTTCACGTCTAACAATTCTTTCACAAAGAAGACGCAATCTCTCCAGTTGACCCTATAGAAATAAATTTAAAAATAAAGTTAATTAGGTCACCGTAATTCTACCCCCAAGAATATGATTAAATCTTGACTATAGTGCAAATGCAAACAGAAACAAAGTATTGGCTATGAACTTCCTATAAACACAAGATGATTCCTTCACAATCAATGCATATGACATTAGGAAAAATTGCTTAATGTTTCATCAGATTGGAAAGAAGCGAAGCCATAGATTTAAATCAACCTCATGAACCAGTTGCAAGAAAGTTATAATGCCAAGAAAAATAATTAAGCCACCCGGGCTTTCATAGAAAATAAGACCTCAACCACACACAAAAATAAAAAATCACTTTAAAAGAAATAATGTCATGACCAATGTAAAATGTTATAAGAAATAAGTTGACTGGTCATATGACTTAGAATTACTTTAAAAGAAACGCAATGATCTTATGCAGTACATGCCAAGAGGATAGACATGTACACAACATCTATGGCATTAAAAGTTCTCAGAAAGACATTTTTCTATTCAATTTTACAATTCAAAATAGTAGACCAGTTCCAAGGAAATAGACCACTGTAAACATACAAAAGTCATTAGCATATATAGTCGAACCAATCTTGGAACAAGAAAAATAGACCTGAGTAAGCATTAACATCCACCTGAATGAAGATTACATGATTAATCAGAGTGCATGCTTACCCTGACTTGCCTCATGCTCTTTATCTCCTCTTCTCCATGTTTTTGAGTTCCAGTCTACATAAATCAAGCAATGCAAAATTATAAAATGACAAGCTGTCAATACTTTTTAGGTACAAACAACAAATTCAGACCTTTGCCTTCTGCTCCAAGCTATGCTTTTCACAATATGCCATGTGCTGCATCTTGCCATTAAGAGTCTTAACATTCATGTAAAAACCCGCACTTCTAGCGCAAGTTGGATGAAATGTGGTCTGACAGTGACCAGCGCTACACTGCATAAAACCATTAAAATTTTATTATATGACTTGATGCTACAGAAAAGAAAAGGATAAGTTCAAAAACAATCAAAGCTGGAACTCACTTTTATGCAGACACCATGTCTATGATGGCAGACACAACAAATGTTAATCTCCTTTGCAATCGTTTCCTGGAATTACATTGCAGATGGAAGCAAATGTCAGATAAGAACAATACAAGAATGGTCATAAACATGCCTAGTCAGAGAAAAAAAAGTTAAATTAAAAATATTATATTCCATCCCAAGAAATCTTCAGAAATGTATTCAAAACTCAATGGACTTGAAAATTTTGACAATATGGCCACCTAAAATATGCACATACCATTCCTTCAACAGGATTTACTTGTCCCCTTCTGAATGTTGGTTCAAAGACCCACTATAAGAAAAAATAGAAAAATAATCATAATAGCATTTCAACAAAGATAAGAAAAAATAATCATGAATTGGCCATTGAAGGGTCAAAGAAAAAAATCAACCTCTGCACAAAAGGCATGAACCCATCTACCATCAGTAGATTTCCTGAAAGCACCAGTAATACCACCACATAAACCACATTCCGCACTATTTGCCCTGTCCCAGAAATTGACAGGAGCTCCAGAGCATCTAGATGACAATAATTCTTCACATAATTCACAATGCCATGGACCATTAGATTCCTTCCCACAACGATAGCAATCCAAGTGAACCTCAACCTGTTGGCATAAAAGCTTTTGTCAACAAGAAGTAAGCAGATTGTGCACCCTTAACAGAAAAGATGGTCCATTCTAGAAAACCTTGCAGCCAGAGCAGACTAGGATGTGGTTCAGTATTGTCTCAAATCGTCTGCATATGTCACATGATCTAGGATGATCTTTAGAAAAACCTGAAACTGACTGAACAAAATCAGAGTACTTCTCTAATGAAATCCTTGGAATAGCCACCCTTGAAAGCATTTCTTTTGGACGTGGCATCAACAGAGAAGAAATGCCAGCCCTCACACTAGCAGTGTTATATTTCTGGAACCAGGTAAAAATGATAAGACAGATTACTGCATCGAATAATTGCAAGCTTTCTTTCTAAGGCAAGAAAAAAAATCCAAAAGTGAATGAAAAAATTACCTCCTGACAGGCAGATTCATCAAAGGCATCTTTCCTAAATGATGAAGACCGAGAAGAAGCTGCTGCTGCTGCAGTTGCAGCAGCTAGAACAGCCTGGGCTTCCTTGTGCCTTCTTTCTTTCCTGCCCCGCTTCTTTGCTTCTCTAACATCACAAAGATATTGGCTAACAAGCACTTCATCCCACCTTTTCCCCCTAGCTGCATCTATCTCCTGGGGTAGATGCCTGGCAACCTTAGATATTAAATTATCTGCAAGCACATTTCATCAGATAAAAAAACGTCATGTAGATGTACATATCAATATGAATCCGCCTTTTTCTTAAATAATTTGGGATGGAATATGAGAATAGTGCAAGAACGGGAAGATAAAAAAGAGAGCCAGCATATCAAAAAAAAAGAGGAAAGATAAAGGCGAAAAAGGAAAGGACCAGTGAAGTGCTTCCTTGCAACTGCATTGCCAAGTAGCCTCTTCTGAAAATAAATAATTTCTCCTTCCACTTCATCCACCGGAGACAGTTTGAGAATTCCCAGTTTCTTAGCCTTAGCCAACTGCTCTAAATTTACTTCACTGGAATTACAGATCAAGTCATTGCATCTTGAGTGTTTATTCTGATGATTACAGAAGACACTGGGATTGGAAGAGGCCCCCAAATGAGAGATTTCTCTGTCTTTTGAACCTGTCCAGTTAGGTTTACACATAATGAAATGGTAAAAGAGCTTGCAATTATAAGCAATAAAACAGAAGTACAATTCTTGACCATAAAATTCATGTTAGCGCAACTTCTACCTTCAAGTTCAGAAATTCCTTTCTGTAAAAGCATTCCAATTTGTATCTGTGACAGCTTCTCATGGACACATGAATGGACATAAAAATTAGAATATTCTTCTGGTTTTCTGCAGCAAGAAATATATAATTTTGCATAACTCATCAGATATTGTTAAATCAGTGTCCAATACTGAAAATAAAAACTTTTTAGAGCTTCCAAAAAGTATCAGGCAGCACAAAATTCTGCATTAAAGAGCTTTCAAAAATTTTACATGAAATTAGGGATGACTACATTAACATCTGAATAAAGAGGAACTCCCCCATCTGTGTTAATTGAATTGCTCTTCTCTGGAATAGCTGCATGAACTGGCTTGATTTTTTCAGAAAGGCTTCCACCTGAGACATTATCTGAACTGCCTGAGCAACATAAAAATGCCAACATGTTCACTTGCATACAGAAGGGGAAATCGGAAAATACATGAAAATTATGGCCTTCTATTTTCTTTTCTTTCTTCCATTTGCATTTGGTCATACTAACAGAAATCTCTGGCTTTTAATATCACTAAATCACATCAAGTAACATATGAACTAAGGAGCAAACAATACTTGACAACTGAAATAAAAAAAAAAAATCTTCATATGCATATCGTCATCCATGAAGAGAGAAAGGAATAGATGAGAATGAAAACCTCACTTCCTCAATATGAGATGCATACTTGTCATCCTTCTAGAATAAAAAGAAACACAAGGGGTTTCCGATCCCTCCAGAAGGACAGCAAGCCTCCTCAAAATCCCCCCACTATCATACTCCCAAGCAAGTGAAAACAAGAGCACAAAATATTTAATCCCATAACAATTACCTCATGATTGATCCTAGACGATCATAAAATTCCAATCCCCCTCCCACCAAAAAGAAAAGGTGTGTATCACAGATTTTCACAAGATTATAAAAAATGCCAAACCTTAAAGTATGTGCATACATAAGATTTCCTTCTCAATTTGGTACCCGCCCAAAACTCAATCAGAAAGATGAGGTCTTGCAAGAGAAATTTCCATATGAAGGGAGCCCATAACTAAGATGGTGTTAGTTAAAAAATCACCATCTCATTCCATGACATTTTCACCTAATCTATATGCTTGATCCATTCCCTTGAAAGAGGAAGATGGCCGGATTTTTAAAACATGTGTCATTGCTCTTATGTTCACCAACTTTATGGGTGAAAAAAGAAACACGATCTGATAGTAAAATTTAATTATATCCTAGACTGTCCAAACACTCATCCGATCAGTGCAGCATTCAAATTTAATTATATCCTTCTATTCTTTTTCTACTTCATCTCTAAGCTTCTTATGGAGGAAGGTGGAGGTTTGGGAGGAAATGGTTGTAAATTAGTTAGAAAGTATCTAGTAAGCTTCCCCAAGGCATAGAGCACCCTTTCTAGAGCAGGAATATTATTGTTATTTTCTCACTTCAACAAAACAAATCCATTAGGGGCCAACAAAGAAAAAACATCTGCTTGGTAAAACATCAAACAGCCAAAGAGGATGCTTTCCTAATTTATCAGCAGTAGCTTTACTCTAATGTTAAGACTATACCTTGTCATTGTCAAGAAAAGTAAAGAACAGGTTTAGAGAGTTGAACTCTTCTTCGAACCAACCAATTTCCAGGAAGTTAAAAAAAAAAATCAACTGCCTTCTCAAGTAAAGAAAAGTAGAAAAACTCACACGCAAAAGCAGTCCAAGCACCCTCATAGCCACCTCTCTCAAATATCCCCATGTCAATGAGTTTGTCCACGTCCCCAGATTCTGACAAAGGTTCAGCATTTGATCTGGAATCAAACAATCCTATTTCCCATAACTCACCATCACCAGGTTTACCAGAATTAGTATCAGAAGTTTCTGTGTGGACTGCAAGTTTGTCTCCATTTTGGCCAATATTTAACTTACGCTGTTTGTCCATTTGCAACGTTGATGGATTATGGCTGGCAACAGAGCAGTCATGGCTGGCAGACACAAAAGCCTCTCCTAATTGATGGGTATCCCTATCATTAGGGAGTTCAGTGTGCTTTGAGCAAAAGGCTCGTAATTCAACCTGTTGACATATACAGTAAAGAAATTTAGAGAAGATGTCTGACAAGATGTCATAGCATAAAGTCAAAAAAGTTCTTGTAGCACTGGTGATTATGGTGGTGGTCACCGTAGTTGTTGTAGTAACATTAGTACAAAAATAGTTCGCACATTATATCTTCAGTGTGATGAAGAGAGAGAAAAGGCTTACATTATCAGTACCATATTTCCCCCAGACCTCCATCCTATGTCTTGCTTCCCTTGCACATATAGGATGGAAAGCAGTTCTACAAGTTCCTGAATAAACCACATGAACAGAAAGGCATTACCAGAAAAGCTAAAAGTGCTAAAGCTAAATGAGACAGAAGGTAACAGTGCTAAAGCTAAACGAGACAGACAGTAACAGTGCTAAAGGTAACATTATACGACTTATTGATTAAAGTGTTTCAAAAATAGCTTTGGAAATGAGAAAAGCTGCAGCTATCAGTGCAAGAATGGGCAAGTTAGAGACCTGAAAACTAAGGACATAACATTGGCTCATCAGAGAGACAAGCAAAATGAGCACAAGTGACAATTGTATGAAATGACTTCAACGTTATATTGTTAAGTGATCTCAAAGATTCCAGAGCAAGCAAGTATATCTTTGAGTGATCTCAAAGATCCCACAGCAAGCAACCCTCAGCAGTCAAAATGTCCCCATTGGATGCAGTTAAAGCATATTATGACAGCTTTGTTTCCCCTCAGATTTCTAATTCACACCATAATGCAGATTTATCATCGTTCTTGAAGGAAAAAGCAAACTCATCCTTCCAAGACTAAGACAAGACACTGGCGAATGTAACAACTAAATTAAGAATATTACACACTACAGGTAAGTGAACAGCCACAGTAAACCATCTGTGGTCTCCATTGCGAACCAGGGTGCTTGTGCAAGATCTGCTTTCAATTCTAGTGGTGAAGTAACCATAATCAGAGGTCTAATCACTTAGATATTAAGAATAATGGGACTCTGACAAACACATATGTACTTTTACAAGAGCACTCACACATAGAGGGGACAGATAAAGAGCAGTACTAAAAGGGCCGCTGGAAACTAACTAGGAACAGAAGAAAAGCAAGCAGCAGGGCCCTTAGTGGTTTACAGGAGAGCCAAATCCACACCAACCCTTACTAAGAATAATGGCAACTAATGCCAAAGGCTTTAAAAAAGATTTGAGGATAAAATACCACAAGGAATAAAATAGGAATGGTGGCTGGTAAAATAAGTATAGGGAGATAATATAATGAGACATCCAGCATATCTTAGCAATGCAACAGCCATAATAGCCACGATTTTTTAGGTAAACTCTCAGGCTAAAAACTGCCAAAGGAAGAGGGAGCAGCATCCAAGACTAGCACAACAATGTTAGCAGTCATCATCTCGATTGGAGAAAGGTGAAAGGACCATGGAGAATTGACTCAAGAGTAGAATCAGGAACAAAGAACAAGCCCCACATTTTGTCCTGACAAAAGCCATTACACAGAGTCCAAATCTCAGGGTGTAAAATAGCAGCAACACCAGCTAAAAACCTTAGCAAGGCCCATGAAACAGATGTTTCCATAACTTGGTACATACTAAAAAAACCTGACCACCAGAGAGCAAGATCCTAACAGACATTCATTAAAATAACCGGGGCAAGAAAGTAAATTCATAAGCCAAACCTAATCACAGCTAGAGATACAAACATCACCAAACATCAACCAGTGCTAGATACATCACCAAACATTTTACATGGCAAGTCCTCAAAGCACCCAATCAGTGTGTTCTCTGTTAAGAAAATGCAGAAACAGGTCTATTAAAAGTATTAGACTTTAGACCAAGCCCTCGACCTTGTTTTTGCAAAAGTTTCAAAAAGAACTGTGTTAGAACGCACCAATGGACTTCATCACATATGAAAATAACTAATGTCATTAAAAATGATTAGATTAATCGACTTCGCTCACAATTAAACAAGATTCATGTGATCTTCCAGATTGTGCCGATCATTATGTAAATTGTGGTAATAATGTGGGATGTTCACCTAACAGAAATTTATTTATTAATTAATTAATTTTATAGATCAAAATTTAACATGTGATCCAGCATTCAGCAAAAATGTAACTGCAATCAGTAGGCATTTGCATACAGGAAAGAAAGATTCACAAGAGACTAAATACTAAGATTTCAAGCAATATTGAAGTTGGGCCTATTAATGTCAGATTTCCATAAGTGTGAGATATTTTATGTTTTTTTTTTTTTAAAGTCACATTGCCAGAAACAAAACATTCCTGAAGAGCAAGCATTCCCATCAAAGAATGCACGAGTTACTTTCCTGGTAATCTTACAGTCCTGCAAATGGCATCTTTTGCATCCTTCTGCAAAGCATTAAACTGTTTCAACCCCAATTCCTCTCCAATCTCCTCCCAGCCTCATGAATATGCAACAACAACAACCATGCCTCAATCCCAAATTATTTTGGGATGGCTAAATGGATCCTTTTGTGCCATTCCGCATGATCATACACCAAATTGTCCCATGAATCCAGTTTGAAAACCAAAAATATTGGATAAAGTAGTCAGGCTTTAAAGGTAAGTGAGTTAAACAGTGTATGAAGTCATGAATCAACAACCTGATTGCACGTCCAAGGAGAAAGAAGCAAAAGATTGAGAAATTTACTTTGATGACACCATATGATTCAGTTCAGAAGCAAATCACAATTTAAATAAGCCTATCAAACGTGAAAATCATCAACTTGACTTGACAAAATAACAATAAAAGGACATTGTCTTTTGCGTACAAGAAAAATAAGTGAGATCAACAGTGCTGTCACAGATAAAAGGAAACTGATTCAATATCAATAATCATTATATATTTTTATAACAAGGGGCATAAATTATCTGTCTGACTGTTGTTAAATTTCATTTTCATTCCAATAATAACTTGAGCTATAAAATTCAAAAGGAATTCATTCAATGTTGGAGAGACATTATCTCTTATTGATTACTATGATTGTATCCATCCCTTTAAGAAAGAAATACAGTGCACCATTCTATGATTTAGTCCAGGAAGAAAAAACCAGGAGAATATGAGATGCAAATGAATCATAGACACATAATCGTTGACAAATATAAACCAATTATAAGACAAGAAAAAAATAACACTTCTCATCATTCTTTGATTCAATAAAAGACAAATACAATGTAGATTAAAGAACAAAAAGGCATTTGCACAATATAACAATATGACTTGTAAGCTGCATTAGAAACTGGCTCTGCTGCCAAACAGGCAAAAGTTGCAATAGACACCAACCCAGTGTACCAGAGGAAAATAATAAATGCATAATGGCATAAAATAATGGAGCAACAAAACATACCATGACTGCACCGAACACAGGTACCACACTTCACCTTGCATACATTACACACTAATTTTCTTCGGGTTTCCTTAATTCCACTCACATTCATAATTGGCTCCATCTTTGCTAAGTCCTCTATATAGACCTCAGGCATCCACTGGGAACAAAACAAGTGCACAAAATCCAGAACAGACTTACCATTGTCTACATCAACAGGTTTCAAAGCACCACCCTGCTTCGGACAAAGTACACAAGACTGCTTCGCTAAATCATTGCCATCACTCTTCTGCTTGCACCAGGAACACAACCACGACTCGCTTACATCTCCTTGCACACCGTAACACTTAAGATGAACTGCAACCTTGCAAGAAGAGCAAACCATCAACCGGTTTGAATCATTACCCATCTCGCTCTTGCAGCAAAAATCACATAATGACAAGTTTCCTTCACAAGGACAACCAACCAAAACCTTCTCCAACCCTGCATCACTGCCTAAAAGTTTCCGCTTCTTGGAAGGCTTTTCAGAGGTCAATATATCCCTATTTCTACAACCTAAAAGCCACTCTACACTGCTAGACAAATCAGAAACAGAGCACGTCTTTGCTTTCTCCTGAGGCAAACACACAGCTCCATCACTTTGAGTCCCAACGTCGATTTCCATTAATTGCTCATCCTCTTGATTGACTTCGTCTTTCAAGACGAGTCCATTTCCATTTCCATTTCCATTTCCATTTCCACCCATACAATCCATTTCAAAGTTACCATTTGCATTCTCCACATTGGCCCTTGTGTCAGTTTGTTCATTAGTCTCGCTTTCTTCAAACTTCCCATTCACATTTTCCCCAGTTTTCACATTTGTCACAATGGTCTCGATTCTCTCAGCTTTCTCATTTCCAATATATGGAATGTAAAAACACTTACTATAACCTAAAGAATTAAATAAAGAAGATAACTCAAACAAATCATCAATATCAGGCAATGTCAATTCCCTAAAGTAATCTTCAGTCTCAACCCAAATATTCCCTCTTTTAGACCCGTCACTTGCCCGCGAAGAAGACTTCTTATCCGCTCCAGAATGAGACCTTTTATGTCTCTTTCTACTCCCATTTGATTGCCTCAACAAACTAGCCAACCTGCTTGGCAAAGTAGACGCACTTGGAAAACTCGAAACACCAGAACCAGACGCATTCTCTGCAGCATCAAATGGCGAGCGCACGCTTAAGACCTTGTGAGCTTGGGAGAAGAAATCAACCTTGAGTGGATTCGATTTCTTTACTTTTGGTTGAGGTCTTTCAGACTCCTTCATGAGGGAATTGGATGCCGGAACCCTAGAAATTGGACAGCAAGACCTCTCGCCGATGCTGCAACCTCCGTCAGGACCCCTACCCATCATCTTCTTTCGCCGGTGGCATCGGCCTCCGGTCATTCCCGACACCAGCCACAACAACCTTCTTTACCACCGTCGCGTTCCATCACAAAACCACCCTAACCCTAATTTGGCCTCTAGTGAGGTTAATACTTCACGTGCGTAGAGACATGTAGAGATACAGAAGGATAAAGAATTTAGCGGCTAGGGTTAGGGTTTCAGTTAGTCAGGTTCGTGAGGTTGGAGATCCGTTTTGTTTTATTTATTTTTTTAATATCCAAGTGATATTTGTTTTTTTATTTTTTCTGGATTTCGCTGTCGAAGAGAGAAGAGAGAGAAAGAGCGATTAGCTTTTTTTTGCAGGCGAGAGAGGACCAGTGTGGCTGCTAGAATGATCCACGTGGCATCGTTTTATATGTTAGTGTGGACAAACGTCTGTGACAAATAACAGTTTTGTGGTTTGTTTTTTATAATAATTTTA
>Ga0325414_1007186_pt1 | contig 11829 bp, 14 predicted proteins | sample PopdelMetagenome_8_FD_206183 | JGI IMG/M metagenome (GOLD analysis project Ga0325414, IMG submission 206183) | Populus deltoides microbial communities from Bellville, Georgia, United States - Leaf-PdKOR-R3 | ecosystem: Host-associated > Plants > Phyllosphere > Phylloplane/Leaf | place: USA... | reverse complement strand
TGATGCATAATATATGATACATGTGCGAATATGTTTACAAGTGGAAGTAATGAACACACATGTATGGTGCTGCTGCATGCGTCAAGTATCATAGCCTAAGAGTAGGTAACCAACTCATGGCAAACCACATTGAGAAAAAAACATGACTACACCTTTACGAAACAGTGAAGTAACATCTAGTGAACTACTGTAACATTGTAGCCTACTATGGCATCGCCAGTGGCAAGGTCAAGCCAATAGGTTTGTGCAACGGCATAACCACGTGCAAACCGGAATAGGCCGGTTCCTCCAACAATTGGCATCTCACGAACAGGATTCATTGCCGGATTCTTACCAAGGAGGCTAATGCAGCTACCATTATAGATACCATCGGTGAATGCAAAGTTCATGGCCATGATCAAGGCCAATTCATTCTGCCCTGCTGACCCATAAATCCCTTGAGCTCGGCCGACGGGCTTTGAGTTCGGATCAGGCCCTTCTGTCAAGGGATCATCAGCCATCATGATAGAACCGAAGAGGGTGGGGGATTTGTTATCTGCACTTGGTTGAGCAACTTTAATAGCTGTAGGATTTTTGCCACTGAGTATGTCATGGAAGTAGAATTGAAGGTTTGTCACATTCTCCTTTTCAGCTTCAAGTCTGCTGGCCCAACTCTCTGCATTAGTACTTGTAGCCCATTGCATGACTCCCACCAAGGAAATGACCATCAAAACTAAAGTCGCTTTCGCCATTTTCTTTCTCCTTTGTCCTTGCACAAGAAAAATAGGGAGGAGGGTCTTTGAGAGAATAATATAGCAAGGTGTGTCTTGGCTCTGTATTGATGCTATTAGAGGTCTTTATATAAGACAGCTTAACACGAGATTCAAAAACAGGTTACCTACATAAGATCCCATCGTTATGAACAGTAGGTTCATGCGCTTACTATTCTGCAAATTAGAGAGAACAAAACAATGCCATCTGTGATAGGTCCAAATGAATGCACCGCCTTTGTTTTTTTGGTCAAAGGCAGCTCTGAGTCCTAACCACTCCATGACATTTTCATGGACATAAGGGTTGAGGACTTAAGGGAGTAGGTGGGTTTGGTTGTGCTTAAGTGGATAGACTCCACCAAACTCCTTTCCATCTGCATTTCAACAATATAGGAAAGAAATCTACAATAAAGGGAAAATCTCAGCAGGTTGGCTGGCTGTATCACGCATAGATTTAGGAACCCTTCTTCAAAATTAAGAAAGATCTCTTATTAGTTGCGTTAGCGCGCCTTGTAAAAGTCAACCAAAATCGTTGGCTATATCATGTTAAATTCTCTCTTTTCATTCACTGTACCCTATCAATTTGGTTTGGCAAATTCCATTAAACTGTGTGAGACAATACTTTCTAACAATATTAAAATAATGTTTTTTTATTAAGGTTTTTCTTTTTATTTGTTTTTCGCGTGTAAGAAGATGGCAGGCATCTAGTGAAGCGAACCATTAATCCAAACGCTGAATCACGAAGCACAGACAAATTAAAGGTATTTGATTCAACCATTATTAGACACCTTTCATTCGATCCATGTGATGGCAACAATTTTCCAACAGGTTTTCGTTTTGCGAAGTGCTCTAGAATTCCCGATGAGAATATTTATAGCTAACTCACTAATGAATCAAAGTGACCTTATACTCGAGAACAGCATCACCATTAGTAGCATTGAAATGGCTAGTTTTGACCTTGGCAAATCCTCTAGCCATCCTGAACGTCCCTCTTCCTCCAACCACCGCAACCTCGCGATCAGCCTCCGTCACTGGATTCCTCGAAAACACGCTAAATGAGCTTCCTTTGAACTTACCTTCTGTAAATCCAAAATCAACACACATCACTATAGTAAATTTACTATAATCTTGGCTGGATGATAAATAGAGCCCTTGTGCATTCCCTATAGTCTTCGAGTCTGGCTCAGGTCCCACTTTAAGAGGATCATCAATGGCGTATACGCTACCAAATGGTGTTGGTGATTTGTCACCTTCGGTGCGGTTAGACCCGGCTACCTTGACAGCAGAAGGATTTTTTCCACTAAGAATGTCATGGAGGAAGAAGTGAAGGCGGGTCACCTTCTCCTTCCTGGGGACATGCCTACTCTTTGTGTAATATTCACCATATGCTGCTGGAACAATAGCAATACAGATTATCAAAGCACAGACAAAGGCTGCCATTCTTGCCATCTTTTTTTCTCCTCTCGAACTGTTGATGAAAGATCAAGAACACCTTTAACCATTTTTATAGGATTTAATTATGTGCTCCATGATAGTCATTTATTTCTTGAAATGTTACCGTTTTTAACGGTTAGAATAGATATCGATTCAACGCATTTAATAGTCCTAGCAAAAGAAAAATCAATTTTCAGTAACAAATTCCATTTATCCGAAGGACAATGCACAAATCCATACAAGGCAATCAATGAAGGATTTGCAATTACAATATTTAGCAGGGAAAATTGTAGGTCTAATATCCTTTTATATATTGAATTTCAATATATCCTTCATTATTTTGGATATAATATTAAATTCTATACATGACTGATTATATATATTAATTTAGACAAAAAAAAAGAGTTAATAAGAGGATAAATTAAGAACTCAATTATTTATTCAATTAATTTATAAAAATAAAATATTTGAATGATAAATGAAAAAGGCCATTTTCCTTAATTCTCAAGTGCAATTTAACTTTTCATGCATGGTTAAAAAGGAGATAAAAACAAATGGAGTAATTAAATGCTAATTAATCTCATCAAAAGTTTCTTTCCGAAATAATTTCCTTAGAATTTTAAACCTCATGGAATTTATTGGATTCACCTGGAGCAAGATCCTCTTATTCATTGCACTCAATTTCAATTCAATGAGATTTTTTGACAAGCGTTTTTTAGAAGAATATTGTTCATATATATGATCATTAGCTACTGTATTTTTTTTTTTTTTTGCTTGTTTGCCTGAAATATATACTTCAATTGATAATTGGCTTTCTCTGCTGCTTTATTTGCTTAGGGAAGAGCATGATCTTTGATTGTATCCCCTAATTGCTACTATCTCTATGATTTTTGCATTAATATTTAATAAAATTATATATGATCACATTTATAAAAATAAATATATAAATTTACCCCGTCCGTCGTCTGAACGGTGTATAAAGTTAGGAATCCTTGCCAAAAAAAAATCTCTTAATTGGCTAGATTAGAATGTCAATTTAATTCACTTACATGCAAAATTAAAGGGTAGCGGGAGGTGTCTTTGTTTTCATAGGTTATTACTACACAAGTTTCGTTCCATGTTGAGAGATTGCTACAAATTTTCATAAATCTTTTATTTTCCAATCTGCCCTACCATTCCTAATAGATATAATTATAACCCTAGCTTCTTTTTCATATATAAGCCAAACAAATTTATTAAAAAGCTCCAAATAGACCAAAAAAGCCCATTGGCGAAGAGTACAAGAAGCCAGCTAGCTGCAACAGAAGGCAGCAGTAGAGAAGCTGACAGGAAGCAAGGATACATGACACACCTAAGAAAACCAAGGCAAATCAGAAAGCAAAGAAGACAATACATAGAGAAAATCCATGTCGTAAACCCAGAAGAAATTGCCAAAAGGAAAATGGAATTCTTTCAGTAATTTAACATCCCAATTATTTCCAAACAAATCGGTGATACTTGCCAGATGAAAATAACCCTATGTCACTCATGAACCAGAGTGACATTGTACTCAAGAATAGCATCACCAGTACGAAGTAGCATTGAGAAAGCTGGCGCTGATCTTGGCAAATCCCATAGCCATCCTGAACTTCCCTCTTCCTCCAACCACCGCAACCTCACGATCCCCTTCCCATACTAGATTCCCTGAAAACACCCCGAACGAACTCCCATTAATTAAACCTACCAGTTGTAAAAGCAAAATCAATGTACTCCACTAGCTATACTAACTTTACTAGCATCTTGGCTGGATGATAAATAGAGCCCTTGTGCTTTCCCTACAATCTTCGAGTTCGGCTCGGATCCCACTCTAAGAGGATCATCAACGGCGAATACGCTGCTTGCTAAATGGTGCTGGTGATATGTCACCAGCTTGGGTGCGATTAGATCCAGCAACCTTGACTACTGCACTAGGGCTTTTTCCACTAACAATGTCATGAAGGAAGAAGTGAAGGCGAGTCACCTTCTCCTTCCTTGGGACATGACTTCCCTTTGAGTAATATTCACCATATGATGGAACAACAGCAACACAGATGATTAAAGCATAAACTAAGGCTACCATTCTTGCCATCTCAATGTTTGCTTTCCCTTAGAATTTTTTATTGCAAATCAACACCACCTGTATTTATATGGTATCATGCCAGTGCACATGTTAAACCCTCGTAAAAGTCCTCATCCACTAGATTAATAGAGACGTGATGAATTGTTGATCTACTGGTTGATAATCATAGGCAAATCTTTTCATGGTTGGAATTTTGGGACACATATCCATCTCCTTTGTGCTTAGAAAGTACTTATTTCGGTTTCATTCGATATGTAGGAAATATTTTATATTAATTGAAAAATCGAAAGGAAAAAAAAACACGCATTTCATATCATTTAAATCTTATTTTACATCATTTGAGATTTCAGATGAATTGAACCGGATAAAAATGCTCGAAAAGCCCCGCTAGTCGTTATATTCTATTACTTCACTCACATTTAATCTAACTTAATTATCTATATATTTTATTAAATCTCATTACTTGATATATACTTAAAAAAAAAATTAATCTATTGATTTGAGCAGTTAAGAATATTTTTTTAAAGTGATCATAAACATTTACAATGTAATTTACTAATATATTTATATTTTTTATTCAAAAATCTGTATTGATTCATCAACATTACAGGAGATAAAATCAGTGCTTGAAGTCTGTTTTATTACCATTGCGTTTGGAGATGATGCTAGAAGAAAATATATTGATATACACAGCCTGCTGTCCCAAGAGGCTGCAAGAGTTTGAAACCCCCGTAAGGCTTTCACGGGCCTTCTTTTCTTGTATCCAAGATTCTTGACCCATTTGAGAATAGGGTCCAGAATCTTGCGTGAAAGCCTTGGCGATCCAAGAACGTAACACAAAGTTCATCAATCGAAGCCAAGACGATCGTCAACATGGATCAAGTTAAGGTTTCTATGGAGAATGGAATTCTTATTGTCACCGTGCCTAAGGAAGAAATCAAGAAACATGATGTTAAGACTATCAAAGATAATGCCTTCTGATCTTGCATGATGAAAATTTTGTCCTGGCAATTACTAGCATTTTTATTATCACAACCAGAGCTTGAAATTTCTTAAAGATTTCCTAGCTATTTAATCATACATCAGTTAAACTTGAAAGAAGCATTCTTGTGAAGTTTAAAGCCTTGAATGTAGGAGGCTTTCTTATTTTACTTGCTTGCTCAAAGCCATATGCAATCTCAATCAGTTTTGGTTCTGAGCCCTTTAGTCCTCCAAAGTTGATGCCAAAAGGTACTCCTGAATCATCATATCCTGCGGGAACATTAATTCCAGGGAATCCACCAATTACAAGAACACGATCTATACCTGCTGCTCCGGGAGTTACCAATGCATCTAGGTTGTAATCACACATCAACTTCTGAAATCCATCTCTTGTTAGTTTTGCTAAATTTGACAATGCAGCTTTCTCTCTGTTTCCAATTCCGTTTGTAGCTTGAGCTGCTAGAAAGAGGTCTTGGCCAAATTCCTTGATATTTTCCTGCAAGGCCATACGAAGTTTCGAGGATCTTTTAGGCTATGGAATGTAAGCATTACCCATGTTTGCTTATATTTTTCATGGACTCACCACATCTGCAAATTTCTGATTGAATGCTATAACATCGGCTAATGTTCGGACTGGGGAAGCCACCAGCTCTTTCAGGTATGCATTCAAGGATATTTTGAATTCAGCCAGCAATGCCGTTCCTTCGGCAGTCCCAGTGGAAATAGTATCCATGTTGGCTATTTCCAAGCGGTCTACTAAAAGTGCACCTCTTTGACTTCATTTGCAGATAAAATTTGTCATATGATGATGAATTTTTGTACAGCATATATAAGACTATGCCGCCCAGCATATTAGTAAAATTAGTGCTTGAAGTCTGTTATATTACCTTAGTGTTTGGAGATGATGCTCAAAAGCTTGACTCTCAGATTCACTGGCTGAACTCAAGAACGGATTCCTTACGATTCCAAGTCTCTTGCCTTTAAGCGCATGACGCTTGAGAAACTGTTTGTAGCCACCGTGTGGAATGTACTTCGCTGCTTCTTGCGTTGCATGATCATGGTAATCAATTCCTACAATCGCGTCAAGAACATAAACAGCATCCGATACCGTCCTGCAGATAGGTCTGTTCCATCCACAGCCAAGGAATGACTTTATGGTTCTAGAATTTAATAGAAGAGTTTCGAAACAACAAATTACTCTGTGGTTGGAATGACTCACAAGTTACTCATTTAGTTGAATGCTGTATATCTTATTAATTGCTTAAATGGATAGAAAACACACAAAGTTCAATTCATCCATATATATGATAACGAAGGTAGCAGCAGCTTGCCAGATTTAGACATATAGCCATTTCTTGCTTATTATTGGGAAAATATTGATGATATTTTTTACGCCTATCAAATATCATAATTAAGCTGATATGAATAGCATAAGATCACACACCCAACAGTGTCTTGTCTCAGAGAAATTGGGATAACTCCAGCTCGACTGGTGAGACCAACTGTTGGTTTTATTCCCACCACCGAGTTAGCATTTGATGGACATAAGATGGAGCCATCATTCTCAGTACCTAGAGACACAGTCACCAAATTCGCTGCTACTGATATGGCTGACCTACTTGATCCACAAGATCTGCTGATAGAAGATAAGGATTCTGCATAAATATTCAACCCACAAGAATGTTTGTCCACCGAATCTGTTTGATATTTCTTACAGTCCAATCAAAATTTACTCTATCAAAAATAGCAAGAAATTATTAAACTCTGAAGATTAAAGTAAACCACCTCTCCTTGGCCACCTCTTTCACTAAAGCCATTAGGAGCTTTGATTGACATGAAACCAGCTCACTCATTCAAGCTAGCCTTTCCAAGAATTATAGCTCCAGCTTTTCTTAACTTCACCACGATGCCTGCATCACGAGGCACGACTGATCCAAGCAGTGCAAAAGAGCCAGCCGTGGTGTTCAACTTATCCTTGGTTGCAATATTATCCTTGAGCAGGATAGGAATGCCATGCAAGCCAACCAATGAACCTGGTGCCTTAATCCTGCGCTCATAGTCGGCCTTATCAGCTTGGAAGAGCGCATCAGGATTTGTTTCCATAACCCCTTTAAGGATTGGGTTCAGTCTATTGATTTCTCCAATGTAGAACTCAACTAGCTTCCTTGACGTGAGTTGGTTCTGCTCAAATGGAGATCACATATGCTTGCTTCCTCGATTGAGAATGCATGGCTTGATATTGTCAAAAGAATGAAAGTTAGTGATGAAAGGAGTGAGAAGCTCAGCGGTGTGTTGATAGCTATATCTAATTTAATGGAATTTTATGTTCTGCTTGTGACTTGGATTTAAATGAGACGAGAAATCGTCTAACTACACTTGAGAAACAAAAATTGCCGCTGTTTGTCAGAATACTGTTTTTGTTTTATCTTCTCTGCAAGATTCTACTTTTCTACCTAGATTGTGACGTGCTTAATGTTGTTCGATATAAGAGAATAATTTGTTTCATTTTGAAGCAAAATATGCCAAGTATGTCATAACAGCTTTCTTAACTTATTGCAGCATTGAAAATGACTCCACAAAATATTCTTAAAGCTTTGAGCTGGGGTACTAGCTAGGTACTACCGAGTAAAGGCTGTAGTGACTCTAGTGCATGTCTAATACATGGCTTATGGTATCTGCCGTCCATATTTTTGGAGTTTTTCTCATCAGAGTTCTGCAGTTCTTCAGATTATGTTGTTGCATGGAAATCATTCTACGAATTCAAATAAATATATTGTTAGCTACCCTGGATAGGATCAAACAGTGACAGGTTGATAGTTCTAAATAGTCCGTTATGGATTTGTTATTAATGGATATGGACTATCCAGTTTCATAATTTTTCTTTTTATTTTTTGAGTTTTTAGCTTAATTTAGATTTTATGTTATTTTTCATGATTCTGATTTTCCAACCTTGTAAAGATTGATTTTTAACCAATTTCTAAGGTTGCAAGACTCTTAAAAAAATCAGAGAAAAACATCATGCGAGAAAATATGAATTAGGTTCTTATGGTGAAAACCCTATGTTGTTTCTATCTGGCATTATTTACATCATTTAGGATCCTCTTTGCACCGGTCGTACAATGCTATCCAATAATGTCCAGGCTTAGGAATAACTTGAATACAACCACTTTATTTGGGGAAAAAAGAAGAAAGAAAGCTGAAAGCTGGAAAATGAGAGCTGAGAATAAGCGGATCCCAGACAAGCAAACAAATAGAGAAAAGAACGACTTATATTTCAAATAAAATATTACGCTGTCAATCACATTTGCTATGAAGGAAGCATTGAGCACTGACTTACATTTCAAATAAAATAATATGCTGTCAATCACATTTGCTATGAAGGAAACATTTATTTCTTTTCCAAACTAAGAATCATGGAAGGAAAACAAGGGGTGAAAATGAGAACCATTAAAAAGCCTATTTGGCAGAGAAAACAAACTATCCTATGCCTCTTCTCCTATGTCTTTTGGACATCTCAACATCCTGTAGTACAAAATTTCAACTTCGGAAACAGAACAAAAAAAAAAACTATTGATGTAGCTGAAACATGAATGCAATGCAAACTAGTAGTTTCCACTCAAACTCAACTCTGCACTTGGTTTGTCAAGTTGTGAACTAATGGCAGATCATCAAGCCAGTCAGCATAAATCCGATTTATTTTCTTCTGTCCTTTCCACTTTAATAAGCATTTCTTACCTTGCTCCTCTTCAATTAAACTAGGCACATTCACTGTCATACTTGGAGACACGTTATTAGGAAGAAGAGGTGGTGGTGCTTTAGTCAAAATAGAGCCTGCATTTCCTGCTTCCACCTCAGTGCGTCCACTAGGAGCTTGTAACTCTGAATTCAATGAAAAGTTGGAATCAATAAATAAAAATAAAAATTATCTCATCAATGATAGGTTTTTTGCATCTTTTCTAGTGGACGCGATTGCGGTCATATGATGCAGCACACAGTTTGTATAGCTCACTCATATCCACACATATGCAAGCTTGAGACCAACTCTGTTTCTCTTTAATCATAGAACTAGAATTGAGGGGGGCAAAAATTCACTATTACTGCTACACCACATAGAACAGGTTCTAACTAAAAACTGAGTTTATTATTGTAAAAAAAAAATGTATATTAGTGATGGATGGTTTGGCAGAGAAAGAATAAGACAGCCTCATAAAAAGTCTAAAAGAAAGAAGCAAAATCACGACCACAGGATGCGTTGATCCAGTTAAATATTAGTTTCAGAAGACTCAAAGTCCCAAAAAAACATGACTCCTTGAGGAAATGAAAAGGCTATATACTAAACAAATATAGTGTGCATATAATTACGAACTGGTTATAAGAGAACTGACTGGTCAAGGGATCTACCTCCAGAAAATGGAATTTTGAATATTAGCTAGCACAATAAGAGTTCCTCTACGCAAATGATAGGCCTTTAATATTCAAGCAAGAATTATCCCTCAATACAAAGACAGATAATTTAACATATCAGAGCAAAGCCATTATCCCTGGGACACTTGATCTGCAAAACAGGTTTTTTAAACTTAAACCCTTTGATTTATTTTTATAAGTTCAGGTGGAAGTCACCAGGCTCCCGAGAAAAAAAGATCAAGACATTCATCGTACAGTTAAAGCCTATTTGAAACAAAAAGGAAAGAAAATGAAGAACTCCAATTCAAATACTACTCATCAAAATTTAATCAAACTATAACTAACAATTATTCTTCGTCCAATCAGTTTACATTTTATGAATGCAAATTAAGATACTCAGACGGTGATCTTGAAAAATGATGGGTGTGACGCTACAATTAGTTCCAATAAATTTAAAACACAACAAAGATTCTCAGTTCACAGAAAGAGAAATAACAAATCGATTTTTTTTACCCTCACCATGATTTTAAGCCAACAAAACTCTCATTCTACCCCTCATTCCTTAGAAGCTATCAAGATACCAAAGAAGTTCCAATATTTAAGAAAAGAAGTCAACATGCAAGGGAGAAACTAAAGTGAAAAACACAAGTTAAATATAACGATGAAATACAACTTAAGCAACAGAAAGTACCTGCTAGCCCATGAGCAAAGTGGCATTTCTCGCCAAAGGGGCATTGACCTGTGATCTCCCACTTAGTACACAATTTTGTCTTCCAATAAACAGGCTTTATTATATTTGATCGAGAAGCATCTGAAACAGCATTGTTTGCCGGCCTATTAACTTCAGCAGCATTAAACACACCACTTCCATGGCCCAACGCCTGCCCTGTAGTACCAATACTTATTGCAGAACTCTCCCTGAACCTCCCTGTGTCCTCCCTGAACTTTGATGGATCCTCATGAAGGAAATTACACCTATCACCATAAGGACACTCTTCCCCATTATAAAACTTCTTGCACAGCTTCATCTTGTGAATTATCCTCTGATCATCTTCCCAATTGGTCGCTGTTGACCTGTCCTCTTCACTACTTACACTTACACCCACTAGTTCCTTCCAATTTGGAGGAGGCTGCCTCAAATCTTGCATTCCATGAGCAAAGTTGCAATTCTCGCCATTCCTACAAGTGCCAGTCTTAAACTTTGCACATACTCTTGTCTTGAAAAAGATGTTGGTTGTTCCCTTGTGGACTGGAAGGTTGTTTGTTGGTGGCGTCCTAGAATTCATGGATTGGTTGGGGTTATCCTCAGAGTTTCTTGGCCTTTTATAAGGTGGTTGGTGGTGTTCAAATTGCTCATTGTTATTCATTACAAATTGAGGCCACACACCAATAGCATCACTGCCTGCTTGATATGAGGCCTGTGGTGACATAAAAGAATCATGGGAATCAGGGTAACTCATATTTCTACAATGCAAAATCAAATTTATTCAGAAGAATTAGCAAGCCTCAAAAACCCTTGATTTATGATACTAAACTAACAAAACAATCAACAAAGATGCAATCTTTAACACCAAGCCACAAACTTTTCACTAAAGATATGAACTTTTGGTTCGGTGCTGAATCAATGAATCAAGATTGAGTAAAGAAACGAAAACCCAGATGGATATTGGATTAAAACCCAAGAAAACTGAAGGAAATCGATAGAATTTGAGACGGACTTGAACAAGTAATGAATGGTAGATAAAAGAATATAGGCAAAACCCAGAAGAGAATAGCTTTAACAAACAGGCTTATATACAGAGTCCGGACATGAAAAGGGAACTAAACCCTAGCCGCCAAATTGAGATGATTCAGATTTGCTAGGGTTTTTGTGATGTTATATAGGTGATTCTTATTTGCTTTTAGGAGGCAGTCTGAGTCAAAGTTTTTAAATGTGAAATAGCAAACGCCTTTTCGGAATTTAATAACCATCCTAATTAATTCCTATGTTTTAATTAATACAAGATTTAGAATTGCTGATGGGCCAGCCCTTACGCCTATTTTCTGGATGGAAATTTCCATACCTAGAGAGTAAGCCTGTTGAAATTTAACAAAATCAAAACCCAGGCCCAAACCATTTTAATTTACAAAATTCTTCAAAAAATAGATAATTACAAAAAAAAA
>Ga0325414_1007180_pt1 | contig 11838 bp, 6 predicted proteins | sample PopdelMetagenome_8_FD_206183 | JGI IMG/M metagenome (GOLD analysis project Ga0325414, IMG submission 206183) | Populus deltoides microbial communities from Bellville, Georgia, United States - Leaf-PdKOR-R3 | ecosystem: Host-associated > Plants > Phyllosphere > Phylloplane/Leaf | place: USA... | reverse complement strand
ATTGCTAACAAGCAACCGCGTGCAAAAGGGTATCTTTAATTTTTCATGTGAACGACCACAAAAATTAACTTTTCAGTGAGGATCCAAGCCCAATTATTTATTATAATTAGGCATTATTTAGGGGCATATAAAATTGTATTTTTTTTTAATTTTTTTAAATTATTTTAATGTATTGATATTAAAAATAAATTTTTAAAAATAAAAAAAATTATTTTAATACATTTTCAAATAAAATACATTTTAAAAAATAATTATTCTCGCATTATTAAACATCTCAGTAATGAAAAAGGTACAAAGGAGTCTTGGTCTTATTCATTTTTTTTTTTTTGTGAGGAACAATCCATCAAAATTTTAATCAGTCATATTAAACCTAACACAACTAGGAAACGGACCCCAAATAGATGTATACCGCCACAAGACACATTTTGGGCCACCTGATTTTCAGCCATTAGACTCATTGATTGGAAAATGAATTCTTAATTTAACCAAAAAAAAAAAAACTCCACAAGAAAAAATCGAACAAACCAAAACTTCATCATAACCAAAATTATATTGGGTTTCTTGAAACATATACAAGTAGCGAAAACAGTAAATATAAAGTTTTATAGGAGTTGTAAGGGTCTCGTTAGACATATCTAGAGTTGTTTAGGGTTTATGCGAAGATTATCTAAAGATTAGATGTTCTTTTCGCTTTAAGGATTTGCTTCAAGGCTAAGTTATCGCAAATCACAAGTTGTCCAAGTATGCGGTCTCTAACAATAATCCACAAGAATCACCAATGAGAAATCTCCTAAACCTTTTTAAGAGAAAATGATTGTTATATCTTAGAGTGTTAGCTCTTTTCTTTTTGTATTTTAGGTGTTTACATATGGTACTTTTTTCACAATTCTTTTCCTTTTCTTTTAGGAAATCAGGTGTTGGACCAGACCACAAGCCCGGGCCCAAACAATACCCAATATTGGGCCCAAGTCGCGACACCTAATTTCATTGAAAAAATATTGAAAAATCTTGATCCATCAGAATGAAAAAAATACATAATATGAAATGCTTTGCAAACAGTATACAGAAAGCTCTGGTGATTAAGAACGAACATTGAAAAGTTGCTAAAGGAAACCATTCTACACTCATAGTCCACTAGGAAATATATGAAAGACTTAGCTATAAAAATCATAACTCACATGGAAAACATATACCCTTTGCACATCATCCTCATCTCAAATATAAAGAAGCTTCTTATTTTTATCATATGTCTCACACTTCACTTCTATGGACTTTATTCAAATAAGAACACATAGGCCTTTTACCTGCTTTTTTAAGTTTTTTCAAAGAAAAATGAAATCAAAATCACCATTTTTTTATAAAATATATGGACTATGTCACATGTAACAAAACATCATAATAGTTTAGTTGACTACTTATGGAATTTAATCATGGTTTATAATTACTTTCATTTGATTTTCTAACTCGAAGATTAAACTATCTAAAAAATTAAATAATGTTTGTTTTAGAAAAAAAATGTGTGAGAAAAAAAACTAGCTAAATGATGGAACAACATATTTTATACATGTTTTTTTACCTAAAATCCATGTTCAAAACAAGTAACCGAAGGCAGAGTGATAATGTAACACCTTTTGGGCTTAACCAAACGCTGAGCTTAATCGTATATAGGTCTGACAAGTTGCTAGACCCATCACTCTCGGGCTCAACTAATAGCTGAGCCCAAGTATAAGTGGCTTTGGCAATCTTATTAGGCTTTATTTTGGACCACGAGATTTTTACGAGTCAAAGAAATTTTTTCTCTAATGAGTCAACGATATTTTCCCACTTTAGAATATAAGAAATGTTTTAATACTAGCAAAAAAAGAGGATTTTTTAGTCAACCCTCCACCAAAAGAAATGTTTTATTATAATTAGGCATTATTTAGGGGCATTTAAAATTGTATTTTTTTTTAATTTTTTTAAATCATTTTGATGTATTGATATTAAAAATAAATTTTTAAAAATAAAAAAAATATTTTAATACATTTTCAAGTAAAATACATTTTAAAAAATAATTATTCTCGTATTATTAAACATCCCAGTAATGAAAAAGGTACAAAGGAGTCTTGGTCTTATTCATTTTTTTGGTGAGGAACAATCCATCAAAAATTTAATCAGTCATATTAAACCTAACCCAACTAGGAAACGGACCCTAAATAGATGTATACTGCCACAAGACACATTTTGGGCCAACTGATTTTCAGCCATTAGACTCATTGATTGGAAAATGAATTCTTAATTTAATAATAAAAAAAACTCCACAAGGAAAAATCGAACAACCTAAAGCTTCATCATAACCAAAATTATATTCGGTTTTTTGAAACACATACAAGTAGCGGAAACAATAAATATAAAGTTTTATAGGAGTTCTAAGGATCTCATTAGACATATTTAGAGTTGTTTAGGGTTTATGCGAAGATTAGTTAAAGATTAAATGTTCTTTTCGGTTTTAAGTATTTGCTTCAAAACTGAGTTATCGCAAACCATAAGTTGTCAAAGTAGACGGTCTCTAACAATAATCCACAAGAACCACCAGTGAGAAATCTCCGAAACCTTTTTAAGAGAGAGACATTGTTATATCTTAGAGTGTTAGCTCTTTTCTTTTGTATTTTAGATGTTTACATATTGTACTTTTTTCACTATTCTCTTCCTTTTCTTTTGGAAATCAGGTGTTGGACCAGATCACAAGCCCGAGCCCAAACAATACCCAATATTGGGCCCAAGTCGCGACACCTAATTTCATTGAAAAAATATTGATAAATCTTGATCCATCAGAATGGAAAAAAAATACATAATATGAAATGCTTTGAAAACAGTACATAGAAAGCTCTGGTGATTAAGAACGAACATCGAAAAGTTGCTAAAGGAGACCATTTCACACTTATAGTCCACTAAAAAATATATGACAGACTTAGCTATAAAAATCATAACTCACATGGAAAACATATACCCCTTGCACATCAGCTTCATCTCAAATATACAGAAAATTTTTATTTTCACTATATGTCTCACACTTCACTTCTATGGATTTTATTGAAATAAGCACACATATGCCTTTTACCTTCTCTTTTAAGTTTTTTCAAAGAAAAATGAAATCAAAATCACCATTTTTTTTAAAATATATGTACTATGTCACATGTAACAAAACATCATAATAGTTTAGTTGACTACTTATGGAATTTAATCATGGTTTATAATTACTTTCATTTGATTTTCTAACTCGAAGATTAAACTATCTAAAACATTAAATAATGTTCGTTTCAAAAAAAAAGTGTTAGAAAAAAAACTAGCTAAATGATGGAACAACGTATTTTATACATGTTTTTTTACCTAAAATCCATGTTCAAAACAAGGAACCAAGGGCAGAGTGATAATGTAACACCTTTTGGGCTTAGCCAAATGCTGAACTTAATCATATATAGGCCTGACAAGTTACTAGACCCATCACTTTTGGGCTCACCTAATAGCTGAGCCCAAGTATAAGTGGCTTTGGCAATCATATTAGGCTTTATATTGGACCCCGAGATTTTGACAAGTCAAAGATATTTTTTCTCTAATGAGTCAAAGATATTTTCCCTCTTTGGAATATAAGAAATGTTTTAATACTATCAGAAAAAGAGGATTTTTGAGTCAACCCTCCACCAAAAGGTAAGAAAGATTGGCTATAAAGACCCATTGGATCTTTAAAAGCAATAGGTTCTCAATTTTCATTATCGACTGTATATTTATTTTAAGATTCTCTCTTTAAAATATCATTTTTTTTAATCTAAAAAAAAAAAAAATACTTACTTAAGCATTATAAAATCCCTATATTCATAAAAATGATATTTTGCAACTATCAGACACCATCCACCAGCCACTTTGACTAGGGATAATGAATCAAATTATTAAAACCAATATATTAATCGATTATTCAACACATAAGCCTTGTTCTTAAGTTATTTGGATTTTTTGGAACATCATCAATAGTGCCTTCTGTGGGAATTGATAAAAAAAACCATCGATTGGTCTTCCAGAACTAGTTTATTGACATCCCTAGTCACTATCAAAGACATATAATCAAATCACTCCTAGAATGAAATGTATCATAGATCTTCCTATAATTGTTGGAACATTTGCTTCATCAAAGCTTCAACAACATTTCAATAAGAAGTAGGAAAGACTATGCGATAATTTGATCATTTTAAGTCAGAGTATGGTTTCTTTTACTTATGGGCTTAATGAGACGAGCAAATTTGGGTTAGGTGTTTTCCAACTTCATGAATGCAGTTGAAGCCTCGAGATTTGAGAAAGCTTCCAACAAGTACAAGTGGAATGTTGGTTCAAACCATGAAACATATGAAGTCTATTTCGCAACTACCCAAAAGACATCTACTACAAAAACTCTATTATCTCCTCATTTAGAACTAAGACTATAATCTCAACAGAAATGTCATTGAATCGATTATACCTTAAAAGATAATAAAAATATACCATGGTCAAAGACTAAGAATGCAAGTTCTTATATATGAATTGAATTATTCAAAGTAATGATGTTTTCTTTTCACCAGGTGTCATAAAAGGAAATAACCTTATAAGGATGAAATAGAATTAGTCTTTTTAGTGCAATTACACAATTTACCTTGGAATGGATCAAATTCTCCCTATTATGATTGTATGATTTACCTAGAAAGGGATTGACATGGTCTTCCTAGTGCAATTGCGCATTTCTTCAATGATGGGGTTGACATGACATCTCTCCAGGGCAATAGCCTCACAACTTTCTAAGAATGAGATGAAATCAGTCTCTTTAGTATGATTGCACAATTTACCTTAGAATTGATTGATATGGTCTCCCTAATGAGATTGTATATTTCTCTAATAATAAGATTAACATGACATCTTTTCAAAGAAATAGCCCCACAACCTTTCAAGAATGAGATAAACCCAATCTTCCTAGAGAGATTGCATAATTTACCTTACAAAGGTTTAAAGTCTCCCTAGTGTGATTGCACAATTTACCTTAGTAGAGATTGATATAGTTTCCTTAGTGCGATTGCATATTTCTTCAGGGATGGGATTGACACAACATCTTTTCAGGGCAATAGCCTCACACTTCTTTCAAGGATGGGATAAACTCAATCTTCCTAGTGCGATTACACAATTTACCTTGGAAGGGATCAAAGTCTTCCTAGTGCAATTGCACAATTTACATTGGAAGAGATTGGCACAATTTCCCTAGTATAATGACACATTTATTCAAGGATGGGATATACTACCTTAGTAACGATGCTTTACCTAAGAACATTAACACCAATCTCCATCTCATGTTTATAGGCTTTTTAACAATACACTACAAATTTATCCAGACCGATAGGAATATACCAAAAACCAAGATTTTCACTTGGTTCCAGGCAAGGGCAGATCCCTCTTAAATCTTGATTAAGATTAGACAAAGTTCAAATTTAATAAATGTTTTTCTAAGTATGGGTGTTAGACCCATATAATTTTTCAACAATTTTCTAATGGTTTTTAGACCCTACATGAAATTTTTAATATGGTGTTAGACCCACACTGATTGTTTAGGGAATTCCCTTAATATTTTTTCAAGTATGGGTGTTGGACCCATATAAAATTTCAAAGTTTTTTGTAAAGGTCTTGAACCTCGCATGAAATGTTTACTATGAACATTAGATCCTTACACAAGTCAAAAGAGAAATGAAAAGAATAAAATTTTTATAAAATAAGAAATATATGTTATACAAATAAACCCTAGAAGACCGAGGTTGTGTATATGAGTAAAAGAAGATGGAGAAAAAAGGCTTAGATATATAGCCCAAGCTCTTTAGTTTGATATTCCTCATGTTGGCAGTATCAACCTTGATTGAGAACACATCCATAAAAGTAGGCACTGGGATTGGATAAAAGGCAGCTCTAAAGTCCACATGATTTCTCTAGATTCATTGAAGAAATATAGGTTGGATATGACAAGTAAGATCTTGTCCCAAACCATCTCGGTCAAAGCCTAAGACCTGTTAAAAAAATTCTTGGAACTCTTCAGAAGAGTTTCTTAAAGACTTTAGCTAAGCCTAAAAACTTCAGGCTTCATCCTTAGACCCTTTTAGGTGGTTTTTTCCTCAAGGATCTCATATTTCAGAGTATCTACTTGGTTATCAGCGGCCTAAAACAATTTATTATTGGAGCATAATTGAAGAAAAATGCCTTGTATTTATTCCTTCAGCGATGAAAAAGCCATCTTAAAGCTCCTTATTTTGGCCTCCATAACAACCTTCTCTTCTAGTCGCTCAAAGACAACTTGATTAGCCTTATTTTGGGGCCTTACATGGTTCATCTAGATAATTTAGGGCCTCTTAGAATGAACGCACATCATGAAAGTCTAAAATAATATGTTAGGAACAATGGTCGTAAAACCAAACTACAAGGAAAACGAGAAAAGTTCTTTGCATTGAAGGCTATTTATCTAGTTAAGGACAAATAATAGCAATAGCTCTCATCAAACACCATTGAGATGTCTGATGGAATGGTGATGATCTTCTATAGTAGGCTCACTAGCTCGAGGCCATTCTTTTTAAAGCCTAACCTCTTACTAACAATAGCGTCTATGAGCTGCCTCTCCTCATCAAAGGAAAATGAAGAGAGTCTAACCAAAAACAAGGTTAGCAAAAGCATCATCGAACTTTGCTTCTTCAAGAACAACCTAAGTAGAGGGTCTAGTTATTGCAACCTCTATTAAAAAAGCTGGAAGTTAAGGCATAAGAAAGGCCACCATAAAAGCCTTTACGATTGATGTTGGAACACTGATCTCTAACATCAATCATAAAGGCTCACTATAACACTCATAAAGAATAAAAAAGAATATGACTACCCTTAACTACCTTTTATACAAGAGTTCTGACTCCCGATGTTGTTTCTTCATGAACAGAGAGTTCATCAATAATGATGGGAAAGTCCATCACATTTTTAGCCCCACCTCCACTCATGATAAAAGATGAAGACTTCCTTTAAGACCTCTCCTATATAGACTTTGCTGAAGTTTCTTCTTTTCCTTCAATTGTTAGTCCTATACATAAAAAAATAAGTGAGCAATAAACTCAGATACATAGAAAATAAAGAATAAGGAAGTTGTATATTTTATAGTGCAACTTGATAATATCATTTGGTCATTTTATTGACTTCGTACTCGGTCGAGGATGAGGCCAACACAACACACATTTTCTCCTTGTTTAAGCTTAGACAATGTTTGTTCTTTACATTAGGGGTATGAACCCTCCAATAATAGAAACATCCCCATACCTGTTGCATTCCATCTTTGGGACTAACTAGCCCATTATACTTTATTACCAGTCATCTTCCCCTTAATTTCTTGACATGTGCAAACTTCCTACTTAAAGTTCCTTTTATGGCTCTAGTGAGTTTATTGGCAAAAATGAAAAATAAATGCATGTCATTGCTACCATCTGTGCCAACTAGATGGTAACAATTTTTAAAGATATTAACCGAAAGCTCGATTCTGATGAGCCTAGAAAACTTATCAAAGGTGGACAAAGTTATCCACCCATTAGAGTGCAACTGACCTCCATCATAAATCCTTAGAGAGGGAAGGAATACCCCTATATATACATGTAAAGGTCATAATCTCAAATTGACCCTAGGTTAAGCCCAAAGTCTGCCAATTGACACGCTCAACATGTTTAAACATATGAGATATGAACTTTCCTAACTGTAGATGAGTAACTAACTCTTTACCATCTGCACCTAAAGTACCAGAAACGTCATCGTTAGGGGCTGAGGCAGTCTGTCTGTCTCTCTCTCTCTCTCTCTCTCTCTCTCTCTCGTAAGATTCCTAAGTAATGATAAGAGAAAAACTTCTCATGCAATGAAAGCTACTTTCTTCCCTACTTGATTTGGATGTTAGGGTGTTAACCCTCTCTAGTTTTGAGGCCTAGTCTGATGGACCCTTGCCCCCTGCTGTTTCTTCTAGTCTTAGGTTAGAACCAGAACTACTTTTCAGAGGCAGCAACACCCTTCTTTCTAGAGATAGATTTGACTCCTTTTAGGTTTATATTTCTTTTTAAAGTAGAAATGAAAGAAGCTTGTAATGAAAAAGGCCTATAATGATTATTTCTTCTTGGATTAGAATAAAACTAGTTCGAGGTTCATTATAAAGTAGTTTTTTAGAAATTACAGAAAAAAAAAGAAAATAAAAAAGTAATAAAAGCTAGGGTTATAAAGAAAACATCTTTCCATCTTACCGTTAGATGAATGACTTTTCATGTCATCTCAGATCTCTAGAAACCCACTCAATCACTATATTAAATGTAAGTTACCATTTCGTTTTCAAGGACACCTCTTTTCAATAGAGACACGTGACCATAAAGAATCCTAACAATTTTATAAAGACAAATCTCATGGAGAAGGTAAAAAACCTCTTACTGATAGAACAATCAACTCTCAGGTAAAAAGATTTTCTTTTAAACTGGAAATCGATCAAAATCTTTGCGTAATAAATACACAAAGACCTGGGGGCTACTAATGGAACAACATATATTATACATGTTTTTTTTTTTTTTTGCCTAAAATCATGTTCTAAACAAGAAACCGAAGGTAGGGTGATATCCCAACATCTTTTGGGGTCAACCAAGCATTAAGCGTAAGCATATATAGGTTTGATAAGCTGTCAGACCCATCACCCTTGAGCTCAACCAAGCATTAAACCCAAATACAAGTAGTTCTAATGATTTTATCAAGCTCCATATCGTATCACAAGATTCTAATGAGTTAGAGATATTTTTCCTCTTTGACACATAATAAATGTTTTAATATTATTAGAAAAAGAGGATTTTTTAGTCCTTTCTCCACCAAATGGTATGAAAGATAAGCTATAAAAACCCATGAGATTCTTAAATGCAAGAAGTTCTCAATTTCTATTCTCAACTACGTATTTATTTTAAGATTCTCTTTCTAAAATATTATTGTATTTTCTCTAAAAAAAATATTTACTTAAACATTAGAGAGTCTCAAAATCCACCAAAGGGATCTTTTGCAGGTATCAAACACTAACCATCAGCCACCTTGGTTAGGAAAAATAGATTGGATTGCTAGAATTAAGAGATTAACTGATTATTTAATATATAAGCCTTGTTTTTAAGCTACTTGAATTTTTTGAGATACCATCATTAAGTATTTTTTAAAAGAATAATTTCACACATATAGTTTGTGCCATGAGCAATCAAACCCATCATATAGTTTAATTGGCTATTTATGAAATTTAGTTATGGTTTAGAATTATATTCCTTTGATGTTCTAACATATTAATTAAATTATATTTCAAAAAATAATATTTGTTTCCAAAATTAAAACCTTTCCTTAAAAATAATTTATCTATAGATTTTTCAAAAGCATGGTAGAAATGCCAAAAATATAGTTGTTAAACCCGGCTAGACCCAATAGATTGATCTAGAAAACCTATGTTTTGCAACCTAGTCGAGGTAAGATTTTAAGTTAAATTAATTTTAATTTTAACCCTGTCAATTCTAATTGACCTAATCTAATCTGATGAAGCCTTTACGAGTAAACTTAAAAAGAATTTTAAAATTAAAAATATCATTTTAGATAAAAATATGTATGCAAGTTGACTTGGTAAATTAATCAAATAACCCAAGCACCTGAGCTTTTTCAAGTCAAACCTATGTGAAAATAATGGCTCGAAGCCTTGGCCACATATATTTAAGTTAAATGGGGTCTTTATGCTCAACTTAGAAACCAGAATTCTGACACCTCTGCTGTGGGTACCAAAATCTTGACCTTTTCTATCCATTGCCATGAAAATGAAAGCAAAAAGATTCATGATTCTTAAGAAAGGTTAAACCAGTTGGTTCGATTAGTGGCCGGTCGATCCAAGCTTGAAAAGCAACAAATTAGAGAGAATTACAAGGCCATGTATGGAGAAGAAATGACAATTCTTTTCCAAAAGATGCAAGCCCAAATGGGATCAAAAGAACGTGCAGCTTTATGACACACATGAACGTGATATGCTATCGTCGCAAGGGAAGCTTTTGGACAAGCTGATGCTAACTAAAGGGCTCTTGTTGAGATTTTTGTCGGTCGAAAATCAAGTCATATTGTGCTCATCAAATAGGCTTATTATGAAAGATTTAGAAGGCATTTGGACCAAGATATTACCAATCTTGAGCCACCCCATCCATACCAAAAGGTAATTAAGCTTGTTCAATGTTAAAAGTGTTGAAATAATTAAGCGCAAACACAAAAAGAAGGTTAGAATTCTGAATAATATGTATATTATGAGTGCTTAGTCTTAACCTAAATACAAACAAAGTATATATAGATTAAATTGAAAGTACTATTCTATCCTTAATAAATAAGACTACATAAATATTATTTAACAAAAAGCTCATCAAACAATAAATACTGGATTCAATAATATATATATATACGTAGCATTTTCTGTATGTGTTATTTGAATTGAAGATTTTTGTAGCGTTGGCTGCATCACACAAGGCACACGAGGACGATGTTAGCCAACACATTACAAAATTCGTCTACTTGAATATTTTATAAAAGATGATAGTAAAAAGAAGGTATCTATTGACAATGCAACAGGCTAATGGCGGTGAGTAGTGTGTTGCATGCCATTTCTCAAGGTAATTATTAGCCAAGACGATCCATATCCTGAATTACATTAGTATGCAACTTTTCTTCGTCTGTATAAATGTCTATGCAACACATACATTAAAGATTAAGAAAATATAATCACGCAATCTTGATGGGTGTAGCTTAAGTACTGGTCAAGTTAAGTTTGTTTCCTAGAAATCATCAGTTTGAGTCTCTCAAACTTCAGAGTCACTGGAAGCTTACATGGTTGTTAATTTTAAGGTCTGTAGAATTAGTCGAAGTACGCGTAAACTAACTCGAATATCATCCACGTTAATATATATATATATATAGAGCATGCCTAAAGATTAAGAAAGCTGTGCTCATGAAAGAAGGAATAATGTGTCATCCACGTAGAAGGAAATCTTCGACAGCTGAAAGAAAACAGAAAGACACCAAAAAACGTAAAATGTCAAAGCATCCGAAAAGGAAATATTCCTCTTCAAGAGTTAACCCAGAAGAAACCTCCAGAATTTTCATACAAAAGAGGAACAGGAAAGACGCACCCTTATAAAAAACAACAACAGTGTAATTCTTTATAGACATGAATGTTTAAGAGTATACTAAAAATTATTTTTTAAAATATTTTTTATTTGAAAATATATTAAAATAATATATATTATTTAAAAAAATAATTATTTTTGATATCAGCGTATTAAAATTATTTGAAAACATAAAAAAATTTAATTTGAAGTATAAAAAAATAAAAAAATTCATTTTTTTTAAAATTTTAAAATGCAAAAACAAATATGTTTTATAAAAAAAAAAAAAGAAGTAAGCATTGAATAGAAATCATGGCTGGAGTGAACGTCAAGCACTCTTACGAGGATTCTGAACCCTATTGCAAGTGGAGAATAGAAGATGGACATGACACTCTTGAGATTCATCTCCATGGTAACAAGATTTTCATCAAATTCTACATTTCATGTTGTCTGAAATAGTAAGATCTCTTCATGGAAATCTCTTGTCCAATGTTACAGTTAAGGAAGCTGAGATGGCTATTATTCTCCAATTATTTGTGGACAATTTCCTTATAATTAGTCCTCCATTAAATCACCTGGTTTCTTCAGCAGTGAGTTACCCTTTGATCTCACTAGAGTTTTTGATGCATGTCCTCCAAATTCTCGT
>Ga0325414_1007179_pt1 | contig 11838 bp, 4 predicted proteins | sample PopdelMetagenome_8_FD_206183 | JGI IMG/M metagenome (GOLD analysis project Ga0325414, IMG submission 206183) | Populus deltoides microbial communities from Bellville, Georgia, United States - Leaf-PdKOR-R3 | ecosystem: Host-associated > Plants > Phyllosphere > Phylloplane/Leaf | place: USA... | reverse complement strand
CGCGAACTCGTGAACCCATGAAAAGTTTTATGAAGGATCTTTCTCATTATATTACTATCCTGGATGACCAATTCTAAGCTATTTTGCACTTTTTGCATGAGTTCCCTCGAGTCAACGAGACCATCATAGTTGTCCAGACTCATTTTTATAGAGAAGTAATCTCGAGGAATTCGAGTATTTAAAACTTGTCTGGGCAAAGGAGAGCCCCGTACTTTATGGGGGTTATAGGCATTTTCTTGGACAAGCTCAAAGACCAATCACCTTTTGATATTTTATCTAATGGGCTTTAGAAGCTTAAGGAATTCAGTGCGGAATAACAAGATTTGTAACTTACATCCACCCCGCGATAATAAAAAGTAGCGTCTTGAGTACCTGTTCTATGTATAGGTATCACAACGATGCAAATGACCCCTTGAGGTACTTGTTGAATGATGAGGCAAAATACTCTTTTAAATGTCATTTTGCCCAAACTCCTCAGGGTAGAGTGACTCTCTTGGATGACGGGAGCGATAGCAGTGTTGGGGCACTTAGTGTTACCAATGATGTCAAAACTTGCTAAGGTGAAAAGACTTGATTTTTCCTTTAGGTTGCCACCACTGCTTTAGTAACGAGTTGCACTTGATTAATAAGTTGCTGAAAGTCTGGCTGGGCAGAAGTGCCCATGATGATGGAAGCATCCATCACACATCCCAACCTTGGTATGTCTTGATTGTCAATCGTGAAATGGCTTGGAGATGTCAAAAATAAGTTCTCAAATAAATGAGGGTTTTTTTATCGTGTTCCCCATAGACGAACTAATTGATGATCCAAAATCCAAATACTAAGGAATAAGGTTTTTTGGTGATTGGATTATAGGTTAAGCACATGTTCATTCAATTAAATCCACTCTATATAATAAAGGAAGTTATTCTCTTGATGTAAGAATCTTGGTACCTATAAAAAAGTCTCATGCAGATGGATTTGGGAACCCTTAGATGCTTAAGTTATAATCATTGTAAAGAGAAAATGTAATAAATATGCAAATAAGCATTAAATCCTAAGAATGAAAATGGTATATATGTGTTGAGAATAAAAATTGTAAATCCTTTACTTGAATGATTCATGAGGTATTTATACCCCATTAATCTTGTCTTTTTGCTTGAAAGAGAGGGGTGTCGAGTCATCCCACCTTTGTAGTATTAATAAGGGATAAATATCTCTTACACATGCATTATTGACGAGAAATATCTTAAGGGTCTAGTTAAGAAATCCTAAGAAACTAGGTGTTAGGTCCAAGCCATAATTAACACAAGGCCCATGAGGCATTGGGATATGTAATAGGCCTAAGTGCATGGCCTAGACTCGAGAAGTGTCAAGTGTGAGCCTAGTGTTTGGGCCTAAGCATGGTGCCTAGGCCCATAGGTGACAGGGCAGGCTTTCTCCCAGGCTCAAGTGAGGGGGGGGGGGGGGGTTGAGCCCACATGCGCCAGGTATGAGCCTAGGCTCAAATATGGTGCCTGAGCCTATATGCGCCAAGCTAAATGTTTAGAGCTTGAGTCTAAAAAAAATTAGAAGACCTTTTAGGGTCTAGGCTATCATTAAAATGGGCTTTGAGCCAATCCATTTTTTTTAAAAAAATACTGATAAATTATGATCCATTAAAACCCTTAAAAGTTTATTCCATGAGCCTTGACAAAATTTTCAGCATAAAACAAATGTCCAAGTTAATTATTCAACATAACAAGCCACTATATAAACACTATGAAATTCCATTAAGGCTGGTAACCATGCTTAATTAATGGAGACACAATAATTCCAATGAGTCATTTAAAATGATTAGAAGGAAAAGAACATTAAAGAGATGATAAATCAAAGGAAAATTACTTAGGTGTTTATTGAAACCATATATAAAGAAAGAATATAAGAGAAATAAAAGAAGAGTCCTGCTTAATAAACCATATAACAATCTTGCTTGTGCATGTGGCACCTATGTTTTCATTGGAATTATTATAGATAAGACTAGTTATGGACTCATGTTATGCTTGGGATGATTTGATTTTTCGCGACTCGGGCCATAGACCAGACTGAGTCAAATAAGTTGGATTTGTTTTAATTAGACAATAAGAAAAATAAACAACGACAACAAATTGATCAAATTAAAAAAAAGTGCTCACAATAACCTGAGAAAAAATATTTTTCCAAAAAGAGATAAATAATCATCCCAAGCATAATCCATTAAATATCGAGCTGAGTCAACTTAAGTTAACATGACAAACTTGTAACCTCGATTATTAGGATTGAGCCACCCCAGGTTATCCTGTTAAACCAACGACCCAAGACATGAGATTAGATAACCGGGTACAAAAGAAAATGAAGAAAAATCACAAAGCCCATTAAAAAAAAATAATATCAACTAAAGTTAACTTTTTAAACTCGTGACCCACGTCATTAGACCAGAAGTACCCTATCTGAATAAATCATGAAACTCAATTCTCAATCAATTAAACATTGAAGGATGAAATTAAAAAAAGAATTTCAACTATACAAAAGGATTATAAACAAAAATAACAATTAAAAAAATAAGAATCAAAATTGAAATACAAAATAAATTTTATTTTTGATTGAATGGTGAAATTAAAAAGAAAAAATAATTTAACAACAGGACCCAAAAAAATCAAAACAATGACGATTAAAATTCAAATAAGAAATACAAAAAGTATTTTGATTGTAGGGTGAAATTGAAATGAAAAATCAACTTCATAAAAGGCTCAACAAAACAAAATTCAAAAGAATGAGAATCAAATTAGAAAAAATAACTATTTTTTTTTTACAAAAGAGTCAAGACCAAAAATTAGAAATCAAAAGAATAAGAACCTAAGTGGAAATCTCTATAAATTAGAGGACAACTCTGAAAGTTTGCATGGCCAACACAAATTTTGAGGGGATAAGAGAGAAAAGAGAGGCGAAAAAAGCATCATCGATGAAAAATTATGCCACCATTGATCACACACACTGCCCCAAAAGGAAGAGGATACATCAACATTTTTAATGACACGATGAAATGAAGATTTTGGTTACTAGGAAATGCCACATGCTCCAACCACGTTTTGTTTTTTTTTATTTTATATATATTTATTCAAATACCAAATTTCTTCTTGGCTTACCTGATAATAACAAAAAAAATCATTATGAAAATATAAAAAAGCCCTTTGAGGCTAGTTTTAATTATTTTTTTTTCTTCTAAGAATATTTTGGTCATTTCATTATTTTTTTTGCTATAGTTATACAAATACTAAATTGCCCTTCAACTGAACTGATAATAACAAAAAAAACCATTGTGAAAATACAAGAAGCCCCTTAAGGCCTTTTTTTTTTCTTCTAAAGGCATTTTGGTTGTTTCACTGTGCTTTTGAAATGCAAAAAAACTTGTTTTCCCTTGATCAATTTGACAATGACTATTGGGCCTTATGAAAGGACATCAACACCTCTAACAACCAGTTTTAAGTATTTTGATGGGACGGGCAAAAAGATGAAAACATAGTTTCAATAAGCAGTGTTTCACTCAAAGTGATAAATCTATTTTTAACGGGCCTAAAAAACCCTTATGACCCTTCTTCCTTAGACACATCTAAGAAAATAAGCATGCCCTAAATGGGGGCTTGATAGTGTGCCAAGTCTCGGGATTGTTAGGTCTAATGCTAGCCAGACCCAGCCATGATTGAGCTTGGCAGTATGTCAAGCCCTGGGCACACCTATTAGAATATTCATCCTTCATTGGAATGCCAAAGGAATGACCCATTCTCCCTTGGCACGCCCAATGAAATAAGGTAGTGTGGGTCTGGCAAACTTGCGAGACCCAACATACTTGGACTTGGCATTCCACCAAGTCTAATACACTTGGATGTGACAGTCAGCCAAGTCCACGATAATATGGGTTTGACAAACATGCTAGACCCAAGGCACTTGGACTTGGCATTTATCCAAGTATAAAGTAACGTGGGTCTAGCAAACATGCTAGACTCAAGGCACTTGGACTTGGCAGTTAGCCAAGTCCATTGCACTTGAACTTGATAGTTAGCCAGGTCCACGATAACATGGGTTTGGCAAACATGCCAGACCCAAAGTACTTGGACTTGGTAGTTAGCCAAGTCCAAATAGCTAAGTGTAAGGTAATGTGTGTCTGGAAAACATGTCAGACCTAAGGTACCTGGAATTTGTAGTTAGCCAAGTCCAATGTAATGACCATCCTCCATTGGGCACGCCTAAGAGAATGACTATCCTCATTTGGGTCTAACCTTAGGGAAGAACTCAGCCTCCATGAATTTAGCTACATTTGATGTCTTGAACTTTAATCTCCTCATACCTTTTAGGTATATTTATCCCTCAAACATTAATATAGATGTAATGAATATTTATCCCTCATTAAATACTAGCAAGGTAAGATTACATCTTTTAAGTGTATTCCAAGAACCCACTATATTTCCATCAAAAATTAATATAGATGTAAGGGATATTTATCCCTCATTAAATGCTATCAGTAAGATTACACTCCAGACCCTCCTCTTCACAAAAAAACAAGACTTATAGACTATAAATACACTATAAGACCTTTAGAACAAAGGTTCACATTCTTCATTTTATACTGCTTATATATTTTTAGAGCATCTTTCTCTAGAATATTCTTATATTTTCTCTTTCTAAAAAGATACTTATTTACGCATCGAAGAGTCCCCACCTCCACTAAAGAGGATCTTTTGCAGGTATTAGCTACAAGCTATCTTGGCTTACCAAGCACCAAGTATAAGCTATCAACTATGTTGTTATTCATTTTATAATAATATTATATATATATAATAAATAAAATAAATGCAAGGAAATATACCTAAAGCAAGCCTAAAAAGGAATGCCCCAGCCTAATGGTGGAAGATCAGAATACCAAGTGAAGTTGATAGGCCAAAATAATAATCCAAGGTTTTAATTGATAAAGCCCATTAGTAAAAATGTTTGTTTTTGGTGTTTATAGACTCAATTGAAATTTTCAAAGGTTTAATTATTTAATTAAGGTTTTAATTGCAAGGGAAATAAAAATTTAGAAGTCAATTGAAATAATTGAAGTAATTGAAGTTTAAGGACTCAATTAGAAGCTTAAAAAGTTTAAATTAGCCAAATTAAGGGTTTAGTTGCATAAAATTCAAAGCCTAGTTAGCAAATATGGGCTTAATTGAACTTTTTATGAACCTAGAATCAATTTGCAAAATGCGCATATTTTTAGGGAGTAGAATCAGGAGAAATCAGGGGTCAAATTGAAAAAAATTAAAATTTTAATGGTCATTTAGGGGCCTATCGAAAAAATCAGAAATCATGGACCAACTTGTAGAAGACACTCAAAATTAAGGGTGACAAATAAAGTTGACAGGGACACAATTGCATGAAATTAGAAAGATAGAGGGAAATTAAGGGTAAAATAAAACAAAATCAGAAGATTAGGTATCAAATTGAACGTAGGCAGATCCCAAATAAAAAAACCCTAATATATAAGAATTAGTCAGAACAACACCATTCAAGGTACTATGCTTTTTCTTCTTTAGTTTTTTTGGCTTATCGAGGGCGCATTTTCAGACAACTGAATTTGATGTTTTCGACCACCCCAAAGGTTGCAATCACCATCATTCGACTGAGAAAAACCCCTTTTACAACCCCATGTCTTTAACATCAAATGTTTATGTCCTATTTTTTTCATGTATTTCCACAACATCTTGTCCCTAGTTTCAAACATCACACTGTTTGTGTAAGAATTTTCAAACATTTGATTGTGGATATACAAACCTCCAAATGAAGTAAGAACGTGTCCGATTGAAAGGCATGCACCCCCTTTACCATGTCCAGGTGGTCTCAGCATTGACAAGAACACTCATTTGTAGAAGAACATTCAATTTTTTCATCTGCTCCCACTTAGAAGCCTTTAGAAGGTTTACATCAAGTATTTAAAACCCTTCTTTCTAGATACAAAGGCAGAAAACACCTCACCTTGGTTCCCAAACTCCCTACAAACCATCTATAACCAAAACCAGTAGCTCCATGGCAAAACCAACTAGGTTTTAGTCTGTTGGAACCCTAGGAAACCATCAAGAAGACCCAAATCTTCATATAAAAGAAGGAGTTGAAGAACATAAAAGGAGAAGAAAAAACATAGAAAAACATAGGAAAAAAGGGGAAAGGAAAGAAAAGGGAGAGAAGAAGAAAAGAACTTATGTTAAGATGCAAGAGTCCTATCCAGAAGGATTTAGAAGCTTTAGCTTTGGTCTAAGGAGGTCTAAAAACAAAAAGAAAGGTATGCAATACCAAGAATCGATTCATATTTGGATTTTCAAAGCTAAGAAAGTGTACACATTCAAACTTTGAAAGTGGAGTCCATAAGGCCTACTGGATCCTTTTCTTACGTTCAATACGAAGTCTTGAATGCCTTAATATGCTCTTGATTGTTTTTTGTTATTTAATTCCATGGAACCTTAGTTTAATGGATGCCAAAAGTGGCAGCAAAGGAGTAGGGGCACTTTCTGTTAATGAAAGGATAGCCCTACTTCTAGGTAGTTGGTATGACCTTTTAAAGTGAAAATGGTTAGATTTTGAAGCTTATTTTGTTACAGATTGCCTTTTGTTTTGAGTTGGTAGCTTTTAGGATTGAAAATCAACGTACTTTTTAAGTTTTTGGGTTGTTTTATTATTTCTTAGGCCATAATCACATTCATCACCAAACGTGTGGTTTGTGGGGATAAAGAGGACACGCTTTAGAGGCCAAAAAAGTCATTCTTAGTGCATTTTATCTCTAGGCATTTCTGGTAAGCTTTCCTGGGTTTAGGTAGATTCATCTATTGAATCTTGCCTTACGTGCTAGTCTCAAAGCTTGTTTGGTTTAATTTCCAGTTCACATAGGTTCTCCCATCATTGTTGATAAGTAATCTAGGAGTTTTTTTTTTTTTTTGCATCAATAACAAGTTTTAATAGATTTAAATCCTAGGATTTTGGTTTCAAATTGAAACCTATTTTGGCAAAAATCGCATGATTTTGTCGATCATTGAAACGAATGAACCCCTCATTCTTGATCTATGTAGGATTACGAACAGAACCATTCCTTCCTTTGTTTGAAATCAGCTCTGGATTAAGAATTACATTTTATGGAGAGATGAAGAACATTCTTCTGTTTGTTTTGTTTTTTCTGCTTTGATCCGGTTTGATTGAAAAATCTTTAAGTTTTTGTGTTTTTGCCACTTTTGATCTGTTTTGGTCTTGGTTTATTTTGTGGGTTTGTTTCTAAGTTGACTTGGTCTAGTCAACCTAACCGAGTTAACCTGACCATTTCAACTCGGTCGGGTATGTCTAACCGATCAACCCAGACCACAATAATAAGTAATGATAAATAATAAAAAAAAAGGAGGACAAAGAAATAATATAAAATTAAAAAATCAGTTTTTTTTTCCTTTTGTTTTGTTTAGTTTATTTTTTTGGTTTAAGGATATGTTCCGGAAAATTCCTTTTAACTTTCAAGCATATTTTTATTTCAAGAAACCTATAAATAAAAGAAAAATGTTTTTTGGGTGTTGCACATGGTCAAATCTATTAAAAATATATATAAAAAATCATATTGTTTAGTATTTTCATACGAAAACAAAAAATATATGTGTGTTTTGATCATATTTTTAAACCCGACCGGTAATCAACCTGGTCTAATAATCGGGTTACGGGTCAGATTGGTTGACCCGGGTTAACCCTGGTCAACCGAAAAAAAAACCTATTAGATTTCAACTCCTCGTTAAAGCAAATGCTCCAAAAAGCAACTTTCAGTTTAGGCAACGTAATTAATTTTGCCTGTCATATCCCATGAATTGTATAATTGTACACCATCCACGTTGATGCTGTCATTTCTTGTACAAGACCAAAAAAATATGGTAAGAAATTTTACAAAAATACCTCCAATTAAAAACTCAATAAAGAAAATCCAATTCCAATTCAAAAACCCAGCAAAACCAATGAAAAGTTATTGGGTTTCATGAATTTTTTTTGCTAGCACCCTTACAGACTATATTTGTAAACAAGCAAACCCGAAAACCCATTTCCATAAATTTTCCATGAATCCCACCACCAAAAACACAAAAAAGTAAAAGCACCCTTGCAGATTGTATTTGTGGACACCTTGAAAAGTTTCAACCTTTTTAGCATGAGAGAAAGAGGATTACTCTCTCAAAACCTTAGCACCTCTCTCTAAAGCTTCATGATCAAACCCAGCAGTGTTGTTCGTGGGTGACCATTCCTAGGAGCTCTAGATTACCCCCCACCGTTGATTGAGGCAAAGTGGATGGCTGAGATTGTACAGAAGAAGAAGACGAAGAAGATTGAGGGGAAGGAGAAGGGTTTGAAGAAGAGAAAGGAGAGAAACTAAAAGGGCCATCAGAAAAAAAAAAAAAACAAAATTTGATTGAGAAAAGGAAAAGGAGGCTGCTATTGCTGATATTAGCCCTCCAATTTCACTTGTTTCTTCCATTTTTTTTTCTTTTATTGTGTACAGAAATAAAATTATAGACAGTGTATAGAGAAACCTTGGGCAAGACAATTGCCATGGAAGGAGAGACAAAGAGTAAGACAGTTGCCAAAGAAAATAAGATCGGGTCTCATCCGGGTTTACCCAGGTCGACCTGCCAGGTCGATCGAGTTTTACCGGGTCAACTCCCAAGCTGGTTTTTACCTCCACCCGGACCGGTTCCAGGCCCGGGTTGACCGAGTCCCGGGTCGACCCGCCGGGCCGATCCGGGTTTCAAAACTATGGTTTTGATATGCATTTTAGGATTTAATAATAAATTTATTAAATCCATGAGAATTTGGCTAATATTTTAATAAATCATTATTTTTTAATTCATGATAATTAATGGTTAAAAATCCTGGTATAAAACACGGACCTACAAGTGAGGCTGGTATTTGAAATATCAGGATTTGACCAAAAAATTCTCATAGTTATTCTAAATATTCACCAATTTTAATCAAGAGTATTTTTCACTATAATACACAAATTACAAAGAATCTTTTTTCTAATAATTTATTTGGGTACACGAGTTCATAATAAATTCTTAACACCAGATTTATTCATACAAGTAAATCTCAATCCTAAACCTTCAAACCACATCAAACCATACAAAACAACTTATCTCAGGTAGGGTGCGCTAAGAGTGCTAACACCTTCCCCAGCCACAACCAATCTCTTACCCTCGAATCTCTAATAAAACCAGTACATTCGGGTTTCCTAGCGATCCTGAACCAAACAACTAGGTGACGACTCCTTCGGCCCCTACTTGCCTTTCGCACACTTGCGACAAACTACCTTAACTAGGAAGAATAGATAAAATTATTAGGACCAATTGATTAACAGATTATCTAACCTGATAGTCTTATTTCTAGACTAGTTGGATTTTTAAGACTTCATCACATAATTTCAGTAAATAGTCTTTCACTCGTAATTTAATAGTGTTTCACTCGTAATTTACAGTGAAAAAACATCATGTTTTAAGTGGTGTTAGTAATGTATGTTTCATATTACTGTACTTTAAAACATAATTGTTTTAGAACTTTTATTTTATCTAAATAAAGACAGAAGAAGGGGAGAATGAATGGTAAATATTTTCTATAGATTCACAAATATAACTCCAAATCTCATTAATTGAAGGTTAATTTCACTTGATACGAGTTGAGTATCGAGCTAACCTTCCTTCATTAATCGCCATGTAGGTTTATAATTTTTTTTTAAAATATTTTTAAATTATTCTTACAAGGTTAATAACGTCTTAATTTCATCGGTATATTTTAGAGAGTTAAAAAAGAATTACTTCAAATAACACGACCGCTTATATGTCAAATTTGTTGAAGAAATACCAATAAAGAAAAAAATTCATCAATGAAATGACATACGGTTTTTCTTCCAGTGATATGTTATATTCATGATTGAAATACCAACAGAATGAAGCGTGTAAAAAAAATTTTGACGTGCTTTTTCCGTCAATAAATCCATCGGTAAAATTATTATCGACAGATCATAAATCACCGACAAGAGTTTTCTGACGGATTATTTATGTCCGTGAGACCATCAAAAAATTTATACCGACAGACTATGAGTATAAATATTAATAAAAAAAATTATGTCAATAAATCTAAAAATTATGGTATTGTCATCTCATGTTTCACCTATCTCTTTCATCCTAGTTGCTTTTATTACTTCTATTCCAGGAAATATTCAAGACATTAATCTAAAGATAATTTAAAAATGGATAAGTTGGGGACCTAAATGTTATCTTTATTTATAAAATCCCTACCAGAAATTTGCTAAATAGCAACGGATTTACCGACGGAATATTTCTATCGGTAATTTAAGGTTGAAATTACCGACAGAAACTGTTCCGTCCGTACTTCAGTCGGTAACTACCGATTGACAATGTTCGTCGGTAGTTACCGACTAAATTACGGATGGAACAGTTTCCAAATTAAAAAAAAGCGAGTCGCTTATGTGGAGGTTTTGGCGGGGTTATTTTTACTGACGGACTCACCGATAAATTCAAAACAAAAGCCCGTACAGTGACGTGATCGGTTCATCTTTTAAAATGTCGACGAAATCACCGAGGGATTTGAAATGCCAGATCCATACGGTGACGTGTCGATTTTTCTGTTAGAATCACCGACGACATTTCCATCGGTGAAACCGTCGGAAAAGGTTAATATATGTCCTCTCTGTCGACCCTGTCCTCCCCTATTTCCCCTTCTTCTTCCTAATCCCAACTCTCCCCATCTGCAAACAACCAGCCCCCCAAACAAAAATCTCCCTCATCTCAGCACAACAAGTTATATTTTTTAAAGTTTTGTGGTCACAGCATCCGTGTTCTGATTTACCGATGGATTTTATCAATTTTTGTAAGTAATTCTATCTTTTTAAATTTTTTTATCAATTTTTGTAAGTAATTCTATCTTTTTAAATTTTAATGTATAATTAAATGCCAATTTTATTGTTTTTTAGTATATGTATTTTGTTAGTAGATGTATATGTTTTATTGTTATTTCTCAAACAAACTTGTAGTATATGAATGTATATTTCTATACCTGTTATGGTTTGTTTTAGATTTTGTAAGATTGTATTTGTTTGTAAATTGTTAAAATTTTATGGAACTACCGAATTACATGTGCTGTTTTGAAATAATTAATAGCTTGCTTAATGGGTCCGTTTAAAGTTTTATCAATGGTATTGCGGAGTGGTAATTTCCATAAATTTATATATATTAATTTGTATGGATGTTGGTAAATGATAATGAATATTTAATATTTATGAGAAGTTGTGATTGGTTTGTTGGAGTGGTAAAGTAATATTTTTGCAAGTTTATTTACCTAACTTAGTTAATTAATACATGATGTCATCATAATTTTATAGAGGTTCGATATAAGTCATGGATGATCGTTCATAGATGTATCGAGATTCACCCCAAGGATTGCGGAGGATGGATTATTGTAACGGGGTTCAGGGTTTTATTAATTTCGCAACATCTATTCCCAGAAATTTTACTAGAGACGGTATTAGGTGTCCATGCAGGAAGTGTCAAAATAAAAAGTATCTGCATCCAGATGTTGTAATGATGCATCTTCTACACAAAGGGTTTATGGAGAATTACCAGTGTTGGTATGCACATGGAGAAGTATTTGTTAGTGAGAGTGAGAGGAGAATGGAAGAAACGGTGGTTGGGTCTACTTCTAGTGCTAGCAACGTGCATGAAGCGGCAAATGACAACACTAATCCTTACAGAAATATGGTTATGGATGCAATGAGAATGAATC
>Ga0325414_1007174_pt1 | contig 11841 bp, 7 predicted proteins | sample PopdelMetagenome_8_FD_206183 | JGI IMG/M metagenome (GOLD analysis project Ga0325414, IMG submission 206183) | Populus deltoides microbial communities from Bellville, Georgia, United States - Leaf-PdKOR-R3 | ecosystem: Host-associated > Plants > Phyllosphere > Phylloplane/Leaf | place: USA... | reverse complement strand
CTCACGCCTCTGAGAGTTTGTTAGCTGTTGGATTCATAGATGATAGTTGATATAAAAAGGATGGCAGAAAACTATGTCCAGACGGTGGAGGTTCACATTTCTCAACTAAAAAGAGAGGAAGACAACGTCTTGATATACATCATATACTAACAAGGAGTCTGATCAATGAGCAATTATTGATCTGAGCTTAAATTCAGTAGAGTTAAACAATGGTGGTTTGTATTGAATGAGATGACAACAGCACGAAGGAGGTCCTGTGCTATCCCTTCTCATGTGCATGAATGAATAATAATAATTCAAATTATGGCTCAATGATTGAGGTAAAACGGGGGTAAAAGAATGGGTTAAGGCAGCACTAAACCAATGTCACTTATCCTGTCATCTAAAAAACTGAAGATTCCTTGACACCAGTCAATCTTCTAGCCTTTCACTTTTTGCAGCATCCGACCCTTCATCTCGGCATCTTTCGAGGATCATGTTGCAGTTGTTCATCGTGGATGCGTCGAGAAGACCATGGTTCCAGAGTTTGATCATAAATAACCTCCAACACCTGAGCCCATGTACATTTGACAGTTCAAATAAAAAATATCCGAGAAATGAGGCAATCATTAATTTTGCAAGCCTTTATAAATCACTGTTTTAATGCATGCACCGCAATGTTATTTGAAATTTAATATGGAACACAATGATGTTTAGAATAACATCATTATTCAGAAAGAGCAGCGGTGAGAGGATGATTCGGCTGTACGCATCCATCAAAAGAAGCTGCAACCAAAAATCTTACAAAACCATGCTGTCATTTAACAGCAAAAGGATCTTACTTCCATCGATTCCAATTTAATGCAATCTCAAGAGAACTTGTTTCAAAACTTCAATTTCATATCAACCTTGACTTGATAAGAAATTTGCCAGAGAGAATTATATCCTACAGAACAGGAATATATATTTTCTGAATCTTCAAAGAAATGTTGATAGTTGATCAAGGCCTAGTCAATGGCATCCATTGGCAGGTCGATATGATTATCAATAGAAAAGTCGAATCGATGCAAATACGATCGGTGTTCAATAGAAAAGATAGTGCTGGAATATTACCAAAAGAGAGCAGGAGAGATGACCAACTCCTGTCCATGAAGTTTTGAAAATGCCTCACATGCCCACGGAACGTGACCATCTGCTAGGACCCTGCCCAAGCAAAAGGCAAGCATTTTCATTATGGCACCAAACACTGAACAAGAATTACATGGCCCACAGCAGGTTTTTTCTGATTCTGTTTAACTTCTTAAATTACAAAGATAAAATGAAAATAAGCAGGAGAGCAGAGGAAAAAGAAGAAACAATGAAATCAAAAGAAATTGATATAACCCATGCACCTTTGCTTTCTCACAAATGAATTCCAGAGATGCATGACTTGCTTCTCATCTTTGCTAACATCGACGAAGTCATCAAGCATCTGCAACAAATTGATGCAATGTTATCTTAAACACTACTAAGAGATGAGTTGAGTATATCTTGTTCTTGGATGCAACTAGGAGCTGAAAAGCCAGCACGAACCAGATAAAATCATGTGAAAATTAAATGCAAATGTTGCTCAATTTTCTATAAAGACAAAGGAACATAATGGATTGAATCTAGAATAGAAGGTTACTCACCCATCAATTATTGAGTGGCAAATTTTACAATATCAAGATCACATATTGATGGGACTCTATGAAACATTGGAGAATAACGACATGCAGGGTGGCATGTAGAAAATTTTAAGCTTTGACCTAATCCCATTAGAAAACACGAGATATATATCACCTCTCATTTCTGGAAAAAAAAACCCGCTTATATGAGGTGGTCAGATTTACTTTTATTACCAACTTACTACTATACATTAGCTGAATTAGGAAACATTTAATAACAAGTTCAATATACCATCCTCCCATTGATATTTCCATTAGCCACTAAAAAACTTCAACCACTGACAATAAGTTCATCTCTTCACAATTCTTTTACTAAATTTTCTGTAATCAATTCTAACTAGACCTTTTCTTTTCTCTATTCTTCTAGAAGTTTTTTTCAAAGAAGTTTGGGATATTGGCATAAATGAGAAAAAACTAAAGTCTTCCAGTTTTGCATAGTTGGACTCCCACAAACTCATGATTTCCTCCAATCTTAATTTTGATTCACTTGATCCCAGCCCCCAGGTCAAACTCACTATGGATACAGCCAAAAGTTTCAAAGGACAAATTTTGAACCAGGCTAAGGTGATTTTGCTAATTCAAAATCACAAAACCACAAGCCTGTCATTCATGTTATCTCTCATTACGTAGTTAAAGAAACCTCTCTATCAAAAAACCATGCAAAGCATTCCTAATTAACATAAAAGCAAACAAACAAGTTCTTCACATGGCTATTCAAGCATATGAATAAGCCAAAACACCTCTTATTGAAATACAATGCATAACAAATTTAAACAAGTCAAATAGAACATGAAAATGAAGGAAAAGCAACTTCCACTGTTGTAAAAAAAATCAAGATATAGAAAACAAAGCAAAAAAAGAAGACATAATCAGCAAGCATACCCTTCTATCTTCAAAATCTGCAATGTCATCATCAACTTCATCTTCACTATCTCTATCTGACATTACTTGTTCTAATGCCATAGGCTTCAAGTTAAAAAAAGGCGATATCATCAGTAATGCGTCAGCAAGGGGGAAGGAACACAAGTTTAAAATAATGGAAACTAACACCGGCCACTGGAAAAGGTCAATTAGTCCTTAGGGAAACTGTTCACAAAAGCAAATTATTAACTGTGGATAATACAAGCATTTAAAGTCCCAAAGAAAAGGAACATAAGAATTAACAGGAAAATGAAATTAGATGGTGATTAATTGTTTTTGCCACCTTGTCGCTACAAGGTGTTCTACAAAACTCAATCAACATACAGAAGAAGAATCATTTACCACATTTTGGTCAACAGTGACCAAAAAATAAAGCATTTGATGTGCACCATCATACGAACAATAACCACTATTTCAATATGAAATTTATGAAAATTAGTTCCCTGTTGACAAATGACATTAAAATCTACAATCTCAATTCCTACAGTATTCCTGAAAATGCACATCCAGAATTCATCCCCCTTAAGATCATCTGGTGTGGATGAAACATAGACCAACAGCTGTTTCTGATAAATTACAAGCATTAGTGCCTAAGTTTCATTTGTTTATCGAGTAAAGTTGCACATATATGCCACTTAGTAATACGAGAATGCAAGTCCTCAAGAAAATTTTATCGAAATTATTATTTCAGTTCACATTCAAATTAAATCATAAGTCTAAATTGTGAAAACCATAACTTCGGGAATTACCTTGGTGTTATATAGTAAAAAGCATATGCAAATGTTGGAATGCAAGAAAAACACGGTTTGACAAGCCAACAGTTAAAGTGATCCACGTAAAATTGGAAGATAAAGGGAAAACATAACTTGAAAGAAATGCAAAAATACGAGGAAAAAAACATAGAAATTTCAAAGAAAAAAAAATAAAACAATAGGTATTAGCAACTCTTGGGCAATTTTCCTTGCATAATAGAAACCATTTATCCAATTCAAAAACAAATATTTTGAAGAATCCTCAAGCAAAAATGCATATACACTGGATTCGTTAAAGTCCCACTGAAAAACATGACAAGAGGAAAACTCATGATGCATTCAAATTCTTAAAGACAGTGGAAGGAAGGAGGCAGGGAAGAGGAAGATCTAAGATAACACGAAGGGTACTGCTAATGAAGGATCTATTGAGGCAGATTTGGTCTATGATCGAGATGAATGGTGCAAAGGATCAATATAGACCTTAAGATTATCAAGGAAAATTAACATGGCATGATAGCCTCACAATTTTGATAGGATGAAAATAATATGCTATTTATATTCATTAAGCATGACAGGCTTAATGCTAAAGTCGATTCCATCACAACTGAACTAACTAACAATTAACAGATCAGACAAATGAAGCAGAAGATAGTTCAAGGTAATGGTTTCAGTAATAATTAATCACCTGAACTCTATGAGAGTGATAGAATTGTCGTTTCTGCAGAAGCGCACGGCTGGAAAAAAGAAAATTTCAGAAGACATTGGATTAGAATTCCCAAGATTGACAAAATTAAAGACAAAAATTTTGGCAAGCAGTTTTCTCTTCATGTGATGCTGCGTTATCCCATATCAAGCTTCTAATATGCACAATGATTAATGACTGCACTTTAAAAAAGCCATACAAGTTGAAGCCACCATAATAACAAGACAAAGGACAAAATGAGATGGTGTGATGCTATGATAATTATATGATATGCACAGCTGAATTACACATGGTTAGAAGAGGCATTGCACCTCCTTTATAAAAAATCTTATCTGCTTGGTTAAAACACATGTACAGAAATAAGCACATAGCAAGCACATGCCTATTCTACCTTTGAAAGTGAAGTAAGGGCCTTCCAAAAACAAAATATTGTGAATTTGAAAAGGAAAAGGAAAAAAAGAGAAGGCATTGAATACAGTTGAAAACAGAGTAGGAAGGAAAAGGCCAAAAGAACATACTATTTAGGGTCTGACCGTTCCACAGTTAGCTTCCTTGCTTTTGCAACATGGAGTGCAGCAGGAAGTGAAGGTTCACTTCCAGATTGTGATTTAACACATTCAGGATCCACAGAAGATTGAGCCTGGGCAATTGAAACACCAGGGATACTAAAACTGGATGCAACACGCTCCATTAACTCTGTAGCGGTAGGACACTCAGAACCATAGTTTTCTGTTCCATCTCTCATGTTGAGCAAATCTTTATCACTAGAAGATGACTTGGAAGCATTCTCACCTATACAAGATACATCTAAATGATGAATATAAACAGCAACGCTCATAAAGAAATTACATGAGCAGAAGAACCAAAGTAATGGAACTTGATTATTTATCAGTCTCTGTGACGAATTAAAATGTGTATATATAACAAGGCCAGCCACAGTGGTAAATCCCATCTACAGGATTAAGAAACTACACAAAAGAACTTCAACCTACAGTCGGTAGAAGATTGGAAACAAAAAAAAAAGAAGGGAAATCATCCTCTAAGTCAAGGATTGTTCTGTGTGCCAATTATCTAAGATGCCAATCAAAATATCCTTCAACAAAGTAAGCAAAGATCCTTCTCCCTGAAATGCTCTTCTATGATTTCTTTTTTTTCCCTTCATATGGTCTCTCTAAAAGAATAAAATTTATATATTGGTACTGTGGAAAATGTCCAATTTATTAGAAAAGAAGATGGAGGAGCCAGGCAAATCACCAGAGTAAAAGTGAAAACCACTAATGTGATTTTCAGTTCAATCATTACTTAAATGTGATCATAAAGGTCTCCAAGGAAGCTGGCATCTGAAACTATTAATATACTTACAGTTGAACCTGAGAAACATTCTCATTATTTAAGAAATTTCGTCATTAAAATACTTTTGAAGTAATTGTATATGCAGCAGGAAAGAAACTGTACCCTCTTCCTTCCCCAAAAATCCATTGTTCGTGCCTTCGGATGAATTCAACTCCAAGAACTTTATGGAAACTTTCTTCACATTTTGGTCAAGGTTTATTGACTTGCGTGTTCGTGGCTTTGAGCTGTATGTACAATTTATTTCATGATTTCAGTTCTCAATACTTTTACTGCAGAAAAGATAAAAATTAAAAGAACTAGAATCTTCATGTAGATATGTAAAGACCACCAGAAAAAAAATGTCTGCTGTCGCTGCTCTATTCCATCTGCAACAGTCTGTACACATTGATGGGATGCAAATAGTTAGATAAGAACTTATTCTGGTTCTTTTACCGAAAGGTGTGGCTACTTATTATATAATAATGCCTTTTGCATTAGGTTTCCAGAAAGCAAAAACAGTTACAAGCTAAAATGGACCCTCAAAAGATAAAATTCCTCATTCTCTTCGCTAATTTGCAATGAAATTCAATTTGATAGGACCCTGATAAGAGATTTTTTGTTAAAATTCCAAGAAAATTAAAATCAACCAGGTGCCTAGTTCACTTTGAGTTCCTTAATGTGCAACGTGCAATATTTTCCGACTAAGAGTAAAAAAGATGAATCTTCCAAAGTATATCCAAGACAAACTAATTTTCTGACCTCTGATATAAATCTATCAATATTCACAGAGACAGTCACTGCTTGATACTCTTCAGTCACCTGCACAATAATGTTAATTTGCTAGTGCTTTTACAAGAATTCATGAAAGAAAATTGAATGAATTCTAATTACCAACCCAAAAATCGAAGTTGAATAGGTCATGAGAAGAGCACAAGTGATACCGCAGGCCCTAGAAACAGAGGAGTAAATTTTGATTTTTGAGTATCCAAGTGAACAGAATCTTGTAACTACATTGAGGTTATAGCATGTCTATGAATATGTGAGCTGAAAAGGGGAAGTAGTAAGAAAAGAACCAGGGACATCACCTTTGAGTGAATGAATTGCAGATTATTTGGTGGGAAAACCAACAATTTACATAAGCCATAAATTCTAGTAATATGTAATCCAAACATTTTCAATTTTTTTTTTTTGGATCGCCAAACTCAGAATTTAGGGTACATTTGTTTCGCGATAGATATTTCCCAAAGAATAGCATTTTCTTGGAAAACGAGTTATTTTCCATTGTTTAGATGAGAAAGTTGCGATATTCGTGGTAAGGATAGTGATTGTGACGGTGGTAGGGGTAGTTATGATGATAGCATTAATGATGATTATGGTGGTAGTACTTGTGATGATGATGATAATAATAATAATAATAATAATAATAATAATAATAATGTTGGTGGTGGTGGTCATAGAATGATGGTTATTGTGATATTGGTCATGGTTGCAATAGTGATGAAATGATGGTTATTTTAATAACAAGGAGGTGGTGGTGGTGGTGAAAAACTGTGGTGGGATCATGGTAAAATGATGGCAATATGGGTAATGAGATGGTGATCATGGTTATGGGCGACGGTGGTGGGGTGGTGGGGTGGTGGTTTATTATGGTGGGATGATGATAAAAAGGTGGTTAAATTAGTAATAAGATGGTAGTTGTGGTAGTGACTGACAGTTGATGGGCTGGGGGTGGCAGTAATAGTGGGGTGGGGGTTGGGGTGGTGGTGAATATTATGAGTTGTTAGTACTGAGGTTAAAATATTTTCCTCTAAATTGTCACTGTTTTGGGGTTGATTGAAAAATATTTTTCATTGACTTATATTTCTGTATTTGTTTCACACTGAAAAATGAAAGAAAACATTTTTCTAAAAAAGTATTTTCCACAAAACAAAAAAAATCTTAGGATTCTTTTATTTAGTTCCTCACCAAACTGTATATTTTAAAATACCTATTTGCCCTTCAAACTTATGGATAGAACAGCAGAAAACAGCAAAATCAGAAAAAGGTGAGCACGTATCTAAGATAGAGCATCCCACCTTAAAGCTTAAACATTGCATCAAGCAAAATGGACAGGAGAAGTCCTCGGTTGCTGCAGGTTGAGAAAGCACACAGAAAAAAATTGGTTAGCAGCTCAATTAAAACAATGCTCATAATATGATAGAGCTGCAAAAGGTCACATTCTGCCTTTTATTAAACTAGAGTGTGCAGTGCAAACTATAAGAGGTAACTTCATTTTGAAGAGCTGGAGGAAAGTTTCGAATAAACAAAAAGTGTGTCAACAATTATATTTGCATGTACACCAAGGAAAAGTCTGGTTTCTGTAAAATAAATTACTGGCTTGATCCAAATTATTTACCAGCACTGCTCTCTCAAAGGAGAAACACCAAGATTAATACATCACCCCCATGCAAGCGGTCAACAGATTTTCAATTAAATATGTAGACCTTCATTCCAACTAATAGTTACCTTATTTCAGAAGCCAAGTCTTAACTGTCTAAGGCGTTAAGATCTCAGCAGAGTGTAATTGATATGCAAAAACAAAATCATTAAAGCCTCCACCTTCACAAATGATAAGAGCAAGGGAGAAAAGTGCTTTGAGAGGCTCAGAGTAGAAATACTCAGAACAGATCATGTTAAGATTGCATCATTACCAGTATATTTTATACGAATAGTGGTTCCAGAATCATAATCAATAGGCTTCTAAGCAGATGGTGAAATAATTAAACATGTTCTCACTGAGTAACCAAAGCATTCTAATTAGTGATTCTACCCCTTGATAACCTTATTTCACAAGGACACTTAAGATTTCTATTGCATATTAGAAAGAAAGGTAAATTAACCAACATATAATATGAATATCCTTGACAAATTGAAAGTATTTGTTCTGAAGAATCAGAAAGAATGATGGTCATCTTTTGATTGATAAAAGCATCTAGAACAGTGAATATTGATATTTTGTCTTAACAGATGGAACCATGCAGTACGGTCCTAAACGTTCACGGAAGCAATTATTCAGTCCAGACAGCAATATACATCAACCCAAGGCTGCACATGTCAAATTTCATAGCATTCAACGTGAAGTTACCAAGCCCACTTGATAAATAAGAGGTTTGAAATAATTACACAGTTCATGTCGCATAATTTCAATGTAACTAATCTCATTTTAACATGTTGTTTTCAGCAGCTAATGATCTGGCGAGGGAATTTACCACATGCTAATCAACAAGAAAATGAGAGTACTTAATGGACAAACAACAATTTTACCTTAGAAGATCACGATGGGACAAATTTTGTTGGTAGAACATGAATCTTAAAAGTTTACCAGCAATCCACAAAAAAATAAAACAAACACAGAGACAACAAGTAACATGCAAGGACAAAATCTTAAAAGCATTACACAGAAGAGTCGGAATAACCTTCAGTCTTTCGTAGCATGTTCTTGTAGTCCTTGTAGTTGAAAATTACAATTCCATCTCTTAACCTAGACAAGCATATGCAGCCACATATATTAAGCAGATGAAGTTATAATTGCCAGTGCCTTGCAATGAAACTTATAAGGGTTGAAACACATACCTCTTTTTACGCCTTTCTTTTATTTTGTAACGCAAACATCTCCGAAGAAATGAAGGCTGCAGCGAATAAAGCATGTGATTAGATAGTAGAAACATCGCATGAATGTCTAAGAAAGAAGCCCTGGAAATTAAGCACAAACACATAACACATAAACATGAAAAGGGCATCAAATATCCTGTGCTGAATAAATCAAGGATAACAATGCAATCCAATTGATATAGCATAAAAAACCCTGTTGATTTCTTGCATTTTAACAGATTTAAAGAAGAGTTTGGTGATGATACAGTAATTAAGCTAAATGAGTCACATACCTAACCATCGTATTGAACATATTTTATCAAATAAAGGTGATCACAGTGTGACTATTTTCCATCACTAGAGTCCAGTATACAAAAGAGAAGGAATAATGTGAAGAACATCAGGAACGGAGTCAGAGCAATAAGGTAGATAACACGTTATGCATCCTTATACCGTTGAAGACAAATTGCAAAAAAACCATAATCAGACTGACTATATTTTACGTTAGCAAGTTCCAGGAAGTGAAAAGGTAACAAGGTCATACGATGAATTAATAAAAAAAGCATCATTTAAAAAAAAATTGACTAAATATAGAGATTCTTAGATTAAATAGAATAAGAAGTAAGAAAAGGGGGGATTAATTACGTTGTCTTGAGCACGGCGGCGAAGGATATTGTAAAGCTCAACAGGCTTGCAGTAAATAAGTAGACTCTCATCAGCTGCAATTGCCTCTTCTACGGACAAATGCTCCACGCCACAATTCTGATGGCACATTTTCTCCGTTACAAATTCCTGTTTCATACCAGTTAAATAATTAAAAAAAACCTGCATACGATCAAAAACAACAGCTTGAAGCATCATCGATAACCTAGCTCAGCTTGATTCGCGAAAGAAATCCCTAATCAGAACAAATCTAAGATAATCCACGGACCAAATTTGAATTTTAAAGCACCACAGCGGCAGTAAATTAATGTAAAGAACAAGGAGAAAAGAAGATAGGTGAAAAACAATTGAAATTGGTAGGTGGAAATTTTTGCAGGAAAATCACCGAATTCAAATTTGGATGCTTGGTAGAACAGTAGAAAGTGAGGAGGAAGAGGTCAAAGGGAGGAGGAAAATGGTCGTCGGGGTTAATACCTAACTAAACTAAATTAGATTAGATTAGACGTCCATCAATTGGCCTCTTCTTTTGCCCTTTTTAGAATTTAGCTCTGAATTCTAAGCTCACGGTCTCCTTTATCTGTTACCGATTGATTTCCTATATTTTCCAGGTTAATTTTATTTGCTTTACCTTACCTAAATTTATTATGGTGGTTACTTTTTTCTTCTCTTGCCCATTGGACTGGCCTTAGTCATGACGCATGGGCCTCTGAAGAAGCCTGCATGATCCATTCTAGTAACTTGGTATGGGCCATAACCTGTTATTGGACTTCTTCGGCTCCTTAAAATAATCAAAATTGTGAAGCCTAAGTTTGGGCCAGAGACAGAAGCCTAGGTGATTCTAAATTTTTAAATTGGCTCATTATTGACTTTTTGACCATACAAGATTTTACGGTTGTGAATTTTTAAAATTTAACCAAATTTGAGATATTTGCTCGGATTTACTTAAATTTTATAAAAAAAATTTCATCAAATTTATTTATTTTTAAAATTTGATTATTATTTTTTTAATTAATGTTTATTTTATTTAACAATATTTTTAAAAAAAATTACATCCTCCTTGGATTTTTTTCTCTTAAATTTTATCATCACAGTTTTTTATTAAATTAGTTGAGAATTAAATTTCTTGATTGAAATATTTTACAGGTTGCGACTTTTAGAAATTAAATTAGATTTAAAAGGTTTGCCTACTTTGCTTGGTTTTTATTTTATTTTTCTGAACTAATATTTTTCTTTTCTATCCTTTGTTTTTGGATTTTTTTTGTTATTTTTTTTGTGTTTTAATTATATTTGGATAGCCCTAAGCAATTTCTTTCCCTACCATTTTTTAATTTATAAATAATCTATCAAATTATAAATTTTTATCAATTTCACCCCTATGATTTTTTAATCTTTCAAATTTGATCATTATTCTTTTAATTGTAATTTATTTTTCTAGGGGATGTTTTTAATAATTTTTTTCAATTTTTATCTTCCTTGGGTATTTTTTCTATCAAATTTTATCCCCATTATCTTTGTTGCTATTTTTTTAATTCTGCAAGTTTTCTTTATTAATATTTTTTACATGAGTTTATCCTTCAAACTTAAATTTGTTGAAAGTTAAGTTTTTTTATTGAATCCATATCCAAGATTTCACAAGTTACAGGTTTTAGATATTAAATGAAGTTTTAGAAAAAGTAAGGCAAATGAGAGAAAGTTATCAGTTGATCATATTTCAAAGATCCAAAAAATCATTTTTAGTTTAAATGAGTTCCACTTCACGAGATGAGTTTTATTAAGGGTTTTTTTCCCTCCTCTTGCTGTAAAAAATAAATTAGGCTTTTAGAAAGCAGGATAGGTCTTAGCTTTTTTAATCGGTTAGACATTGTTTTTGTAATAACCCTAAATTTATTTACATGATATTTCATTTACATGTTGTATTGTCATTAGAAATATAAGAAGAAATATAGGAAATTTTTATATATATATATTTATACTAAAATCTCGACAGAGTTTACTTTATATTTTTCAATATCAAGTTATCAATCCAATTAATTTTTACAGCCTACAAATAAAATTTCAACATATTCCCATTATTTAAAACTTCTATATTTATATCTTATAACCAACCCATGAACAAACTTCTTATATTTCTTCCATATTTCCTTAAACAAATTAA